>FUFK010041695.1_pt1 | contig 93981 bp, 144 predicted proteins | sample 1021851 | NCBI WGS metagenome assembly FUFK01 (sample SAMEA51879418, study PRJEB19060) | metagenome
GGTTGTCCACATGATAATCTAAACACTTGTAATATTTTTGGAAAGATACCATCTGTTTTATCATACCAACGAATCAAATAAAAGAACTTAGTTACTTTACCACTCTTGGCAACACTCTCACTTGGTATATCACCAAGATTACTAATTTGTCTTTTATTTAAATAACCATCTTCAACTAATTGTTTTACATCATCTGCTTGTANATATAAATTTTTAAACCCTTGATACTCTTCATTAAATGTACCATAGTTATCGGTTGTTATATCTTTAACACGAGCCAACACGATATCATAATCAGAATATTTATCCACGAATACTTTACCATCATGAACATCTTTAATAAATTGTATTCCATCCTGTCCATTCCAAAATGGATTTTCATCTCTTTTATTTACAACACTTCTACTCCAACTATACATTGAATCTCGTTTAACAGCACGAGCCATAATCTTTACAAACTTCTCTTCCATATCAGGGTCTGCAAAGTGGTCATAAATAGATAAACCATTATCGGCAGATTTACCAATACTGATTTTTGTTTTTAACATTGTTGGAAAGAACTGATTAACAACACTAGCATCTTTGTTAAAGTTCTGAATGATACCAAGTGATTCTTCATCACCCGTTTTATCTTCTTGTAAAAAATCACAAGGATTATCTTTTAATTTAGAGAAACTCTTAACGATACCTGATTCATCTTTTCCAATGACAGGTGGTGTTCCATACTCATCCCATTGTGAAGTTACTTCCTTACGAAGTAATCTTGCCCACTCTGTAAACTCTTTATCAGTTTTACCGAGTAAATCATGATAAGTAGTATTAGATTTGAATTCTGAGAATCTACTTCTTTCGTAAAACCATTTTTTCATATAACCTCATTTATTAATAAATATCATCTTAATTTTCATTATTCAATACTAAATTAGTTTTCATTATCTTTGCGCTCTCAACCTTATAAGGTTTAGTACCAGGTGATTCAAGAATATCTATTCTATTCACGAACCTTTTATTCATCGTATCTTTTACTTGGTATACTCCATCTTTTTGACCAGTTCCCTTTAGAACAATGAAATCACCATATTCCAAGAAACCACCATGTCGTTTCAAAAGATTTCTACTAACCGCTATGAATCGGTACTCGCTAGCTTTGTGTACCCTTATACGCGTTCCATCCGCGAGAATGTTCGGTGTAGAATCAGTTTGAGAACGAACAGGATGATACATTGTTACTGTCACTTCCATTCCCTCAAGTTTAAATTCTTCTACAAGAGCACTTAATCTCTCGTTTTCAGAATTTAGTGTTCGAACTGAGTCCTTGTGGAACTCCTTGTAATTGTCAAAGATAACTGTCCAAACAAATCCGTTAAAAACGAAAAAGCTTAGAACTACTATTAATGTTTTTAAATTCTTCATAATGTTTTCATCATGAAGGTCTTCATACACACTCATATATAAATATCTCCTTTCACGAGATTATTACATTTTATTTATAACTTTTTTGTGGAGCTGGGCGGAGTCGAACCGCCGTCCATACTATTTTCAAAGTCAAGTCATTTACAACTTAGTTAGATTCCAAATCGGTAGTTATCTAACAACCCACCATGTCCCATTTTACACAGAATGGTTTAACTGAGATTTCATTTATACTCTAAACCTGAAGTGAGTTTGGTTCCGATATCGACATCTTATCTTACTATCGGAGTCATAAGTAAGATGGCTTACTTAAGCGTAAGCAAAATTGGTCGTATTGCCAATTAAACAAATGAACCTTTTGTAGCGAGTCTTGTTCAAACTCCGTTGCACTTAATCATCTACGATAGCTGTCGAATCCCAATACAGCCCCATATCTAATCAATTTCATCAGAATCCCAATCATCAATGATATCCTCTTCACCAAGTGTAATATAAGTATCAAGAACATCAATCAAATCTTCAATAAGATTCCAATCTTCTGAATTATACGCATCCTCTAATTTTTTCTTAATTTCCGCCAAGTTCATATTCTACTCCTACTTTAAATTTATAATACTTCCTACCTTTAATATCATTGTAATCAAAGACATTAGTTAAAGAAACATTATCATTTACTTTCCAATTAATCTGAACATAATCTTCCATATCAACTCTACTATATCCAGTCAATTCATCACGAAACCAATAACCATCCCACTTTGCTTCCAAAGATAATTTATCATTGATTTCTTTTTTCTTTTGAATACCCATAGATAAACCACTTTCAAATTTTTCATCTGAATATAATCCTGTGTATCCAACAGAGTAATCACCATTACGATAACGAATATCTGCCTTACCATATTTTAAATCACGAGATGTTTTATTAACATATTGTGGTTTAAAATAAAAGTTCTTAGGTTCCCATTCAAACCATACTTCATCATCAATATAAGATTGTCCTAACTCTCGTTCCCAATCTCGTTTCAGATAAATGTTTTCATTCTTAAACCCAAGAGCAATTTCATAATCATCTTTAGTGATTGTATCATCATTAGGTGTTCTGGCACTAAATGATGTAAACAATATCAATCCACTTAACAACCCTTGTAACATGAATTATATTACCTCTACAATTTTAGATTCTTTTACTACTTTAACTTCAAATGAGTATGGTGAATCTTTTAACATCTCATTTACTTTCGCTTCTGCAACACTCACAGAATCACACTCAACTAAAAATGCTCTACGAGTTTTCTTTTCTCTTACACCATTCTTTGTTGGTATCTCTTCTACGAATACTACTTGTGCTTCATAATACATTATGTAACTCCTTATATTTGTTAACGGCCAATTCTTTATGTTTTGCTTCAACCATAATATCTACATTGTGGCCATAGGTATCAATGTAATCTAACACATAATCTGAATGTGCTTGTGGTCTAATACTTTCATCTAATTGTTCTTTACTACGAGATTCAGAATAGTGAACTACAGGAACAATATCATCAGGCCATGTTGATATGGCCAACTCTAATGCTTCTCGTTCTGATAAATCACCTGTACAAAATTTGTGATGGTGGTAATCAAATACGATTGGTATTCCAATTCTCTCATGGATATACATCAAATCTTTTACTGAGTACATACTTGCTTTATCATCATTCTCAACAGTCAATCTTGTTTGTACTGATTCAGGTAATCTTTCGAAGTTCTTACAGAACCTATCCATAGCTGATAACTTATCTCCATACACTCCATTACAATGTATGTTAAGTTTGTTGTATGGTGTTCTTGATAAACCCATCATATCAAACTCATCACCATGTATAGTTAAGTCTTTGATTGTGTTCTCAACTACTTGTTCGTTTGGTGATACCAATACATTGAAAGGACCAGGATGTGCGGTCAATCTAACACCATGTGTTTTAGCCATCGTACCAGCTGAATGAAACCATTTTTTGATTTCATCAATATCTTTCAAATCATCCCACTCATACTCTGTTTTCCAAGGTGCCATATCAGAACTCAATCGATAAAAATCATAACCATTAACTATGTTCCATTGAATCAATTGGTGTAAATCTTTTACATTTTGTAAACATAGTTCACTAGCATAATCCACACCTTTTTCATCAAAGGTTCTACGAATCATACTACGATTGGTTGTGATTGGTTGTGTACCTCGTGGTTTGTTTCCATACTTAGTAGGATAACTAAGTTGCATTGAAATACAAGCGTAACCTATTTTGTTTACCATTCCTCTCTTCTCCCAAAATTATTTTTTTCAATTCTCATTTTTAAATGTTTTTTGTATAATCTCATCTGATTCATATGATATAATGCTGAACAAATATCTTGAATCATCCATTTCAGTTTTAATAAGTAGTACATAAAAAACTCAAAACTTAAAAAAATCTTCGTAATCATCTTTGTACATTTGGTAAATAACATATAATATTACCGCTGTTGTACCTAATCCGATATATAACTCTGCCATATTAACTCCTTATTTGATTTGTAAATTTTGTAATTGTTGTGGAACATTCTTTTGTATATAATGTTGTATAACAAAAGCTTCTACTATGTGAGTAAAGAACCAAAAGAAACAAATCATTGGAACAAATATTTGATAATCCATTCCTAACTTTTGGATACCTAACCACACAAAAAATATCATAGCCATACTTTTAGTTAAAAACCCAACACCACTAAATCCTAAACCTATAACACTACCACGAGCGACTGTAACATATATCCCTATACACATATGTACAAGGTTTAAAAATATTGGTGCGAGTACACCTAATAAAAAATACTCAATCATTTTATCTCCAATAATAATTTAACTGCCATTATCAAACTGAATAATGCTATACCACCTATTAAATACACCATTATTTATCTCCAACTCCGAAGTATTCTAATATACCCCATATAACACAAATACTAACTATAAAAAATACTAAATAACTCATTTATCTTTTTTCTCCTTTTTCTTTTTACCAAAAATCTTTTCCCAATTCTCATCATACTTTTTTTTATCTGATGTTCTTGGTGCAGAACCTTTGGTAGTTCCTGAATCATATATGGATTTACCCATAATCTTTTTCTCCTAATTCCCTATCCCAATAAACCTCACCATCTGTACCTGTNGATTTATCTACGGGTTCTTTTGTAAAATCCCACATATCTTCCGCTGATATATTATCATCACCTGTATAATCAATCCCATACTCGAAGTAATCATTAATATATCTTTGTATATCCGATGAAGAAAGATACAACCCCGTCATGTATTCTCTTGCGTGAGTATTTCTTCTCATTACATTTTCTTTCTGCATCCTACGAAAGATATAATCACCTAATTTGTTATGACTCATTGTGCCTCGTATCCACAATCATATACACCATTATCCACAAAACAACCATAATACTTAACTGATGCACCTGGTATATCAATTCTGTTAGGTCTATTTTGTTGATTGGCAACAAACTTAGCTGGTGGTATATACCACTCTTTATATTTAACTTCTTTTATCTTACCACAAGCAACACACTTTCTTCTTATTGTTTCTACTTCTGGTCTCTTTTGTTTTCTTGGCATTCCTTACCTCTTAGTTAGTTTCTAAATCTTTCATCAAATAGTAAAACATAAATTGCTGTTAAACAAATTGTTCCTACTATAAGACCTGTTATGATTTGAAATAAATCCCACAACAACCACATTAGAATAATCCTTTAATGTACATTACTATTTGATTCTTCCAAATCATAAGTGAAGTAATAAATACTCCACCACCCATTAACAAACTTGGATGTGTTTCACCACACAACCCAATTAAGTGTTTGAAAAAATGTATTAATCCATCCATTATTTTATCTCCCATCCATCATTAATAAATTTTTGTGCTTTCTTATATTTTAATACTTTTACGGCATCACCTTTTTTAATTGTAACTAATTCATTACGACCAATTTTTTTTTCACTTCTAACATAACTTGTTTCAATCTTTCTATCCATACATACAATACCATTTAAATGGTCTATCTCATGTTGTACACATACTGATTCTAACAATCTCATGTTTCTATTATCATCGTTTTTTTGTTTATCTTCCCAACTACCTTTACCAGTCTCACCAGTCTCTACACCACTAAATAACATAGAACCCTCAACATTAGCTGATGTAACTTCAATGGTTTCATATCGTTTAGTATTAACACCTTTTTTTGGAAAACTTAAACAACCCTCGTAATAATTTATTTCATTTTCTTTTGAGATGATTTTTGGGTTAATGAGAACCAAAGGTTCAATAACATTGACAACGGCCACCTGTGCATCAATTCCCACTTGATTAGCTGCCAACCCAATACCGTCCCCTCTTTGGTTAAGTATCTGAAATAATTCTGTTGCAATAGCGTTTCCCTCTTCAACTGAAACCTCTCTTAGTTTTTTATTAATTAAAGGATTTGATTCCTTGAAACAATTTATAACCTTTCTCAAATTTACCTCTCGATTAAATATCCTTTTAAATAATCTCTGGTCAATTGTTTTTCAACTTTCATTCGCATCTTATAATCNTCGAATGATTCACCCTCTAACCTTTTAGCTCCTTGTAACATATCACTTACTTTAAGTCTTGGGTCTTCATTGTTTGTCCTCATCTCTTTAGTTTGGACAGGATAAACAAAATGATTTACATTATCATTCATTTTTCACCTACCTTTTCTCGATATAGTTTAGCATCTGATTCATTCAGAGCTTTGAATTTAGTTCCATCTTTCAATGTGAAAGTCTTGTAGTTTGCCCATTGGGACTTTTTCTTTTTACTCATATAACCTCTATATGTTGTGATTAAGAAAATCTTTTTGTTTCTTTAACTCTTTTTTGAGATTTTTGTTTTTCTCTTTATATTTCTCAACTAAGATTTGGTCTTTACTACGCCTCTTAGTTTTCTTTTTAGGTGGTTTAACCTTAGTAGGTTTCAATGTACCTTTTAACTTAGGTTGTTCTACACCCTTATGAAATACATTACCATCTTTATCAACGAACTCAGCCATCCAATGCCAACCTGCAGGACGACCTGTTGGTTTATAGGATTTAGTTTTCGCTTCCATTTCTTCTGGAAACATTTTGTACATCCTACTCATTAAGGCCTTATCACCAATAACCTCTGTAGCATCTGTACTAACATTCTTAACTGGTTCACCAGTTATTTTACAATCCATATAAGGAACTCCATTAATGTAGTAACCGCCGTTGTCCTCAAATTTACTCATCATATATTCTCCTTTATTTAAGCTTCTCCAATAGAACCTGATTTAATACCCTCTAACATTAAGTATTGTATAAAATCATCTTCTACTTTACTTGATAGTTTTCTCATTTTCATTTCCATCTCTAAATCTATTTCAATCAATTCATTAATCAAATCAAAACACAACTCTGCCGCCTCACCTTTACATTTAGATTCTATCTTTTCTAATCTTTGTACTAACTTTCTAATGTTCATAATTACCTTTAAAATCTTGAGGGCAGGATAGGATTCGAACCTACGAACAATGGATTTGCAATCCACCCCATTAAACCACTCTGGCACCTGCCCGGCCCTTAGCCTGTACCACTCTTTGGTTTAACTTTCTATCTTGTACCTCAAGTATATGTTTACAATATTTCTTCTTAAATTTTCTACGATACATAAATGCTGGACAATCACATGCCCATTCAATTCGTGAAGGGTCAAAGCGAATATCGTATTTTTTACCCTTGATGGTGTAATGTTCCCAGCCGTAATCATCGACCACCACACCATCGAACACCTCAATAACATAATCTATCAAAGATTGTTCCATACCTTTAAATATTACCTACGACCATTAAAATGTAAAAAACTATAAATATCCAAAGGCAGGTGAGAAATTCACCTACCCTATAAAAGAATAATTTCCAATTATATCCCATAGTGTAACTCCGCTTTTGATTCTAACCACGATGCCTCATTCATCGTATCCCTATAATCATTCTCCAACTCGTCAATCAACTCTAATTGACCTTGTTTACCCATCCAATTCAACCTATGAAACTTACCAGCCAGTGTCATCTCAACAACCTTAACACCTTTAGTAACTGATGAAATAACATATTCCACCACTAACTCTCCCATAGATGTTTCTTTTTTAAATACTAATGTCATTAATTAGTTCTCCTTACTTTATTAAAAAATTCTTCTTTAGTAATACCAACTCTTCCATCAGTTTTCAAACCGAAAGAAAGATTTCTTTTCAACACTTTGTTAGCCAATACATGAACAAAGAAATCATTTGTTGGTTTCCTACAAATAAACTCATAATTCTTTAGGAACCTTTTGAAAGAATTGTTCCTGCCTTTGATACCCTTATCAATATCTCTGAAATGATAACTTCTTTCATATGGAAGATTACAACTATTAGCCCATAACTTAATGTTACCATTCCAATCAGTATCTTGTAATACATGATGAATAGTTCCACTATTTTTATTAACCCAATAACCATTTAAATTCTTCATAACTTCCCTTTAATTTACCCCTAAATATACACACAATATAGTATACATGTCAAGTCTTTTTTTTACTTTTTTTAAATTTATTTTTCATCTTCAAATATCGTGTATCTTCACGAGCTATTTTCCAATAAGTACCAAAGATATCACTTGATTCTAAAAACCTTTTTTCAGTTCTATCATATGGTAATACTTTCCACTTGTAAGATTTAGTGGATGGTAAACCAGAGTAATGACAAATAGATTCTTCTTTAGTCCATTTCTTTCCACTACTATGATTATAATATCTACGAGCTCTTGTATAACCCATATGTAAATATTTCTTAGCCATATCTGCACCTACAAAATCATCCTCTTCTAAATACTGAAAGAACTTATTAATAATTTGTAGTGCTGAGAATTGTGCAATCTCTGGTGTTTTAAATTTCCACAATGGATGTAGTTCTGATTTATATGGTTCACATATCAATACACCTTGTTGTCCTCTACCTATTTCATATAGATGTGGATTCTCTCGATAATCAATATCTGGTTTCCACTTATAATTCTTGTGGTCAAAATCTACATAAGTTGGTTTTTTATTACCCATTTTCTAGTCCTCTTTGGTAACAATTGTAAGTTAGTAATCTGATTAACAATTCTTGTTTTATTCATCATACTAATTTTATCTTCTTTGTATAAATCTTTTACGAAATCTAATGATGGTTCATAACCCCATTTTATATAATAATCATAACATAACTCAAGAGCAATATCATAAGGTGTGTGTGTATTCTTGAGTGGTTTACCTTTTGGTCCGATAGGTTTCTTAGGTTTGAACTTACCAGCATTGTAATCTTCTAACCACCTATCCCAAGAGTTATCAGCATAAATACCCTTGGCGGTACGAGTAGTACCTGTACTTCTCCTATCAATCTTCTTAAGATTTTTAGATGCAGTTTTAGATACTGGTTGTACGAANGCACCAGTCTTGTGTGGATACACTACATGAGCTGAATACTTTTCGGTATCACTACATTTTACACAAACCTTGTAGCCCAAGTGATATCTGTAATTATCAATCTTTTTATCACACTCAGTGCAATTCATTTAGAAATCACCTGGTGCTACTTGGAAAGTGTTAAGACCNAAATCTCTCCACATNTNTACAACTTTNTNCCTATCATCAACNACAAGAAANACATCGTTGATATCTACGAAAGTATCTAACATCTTTTTCTTNAGNATNTCATCAGGCATAAACCTCATATCNNNAGTGGCTGGATTACCATCGGCAATCGGCCATGATTNNTCTTNGAACTTATCNGGTCTAAGAACCAAAAGGTCAAATGGAACATTGTGTATTTTCAACCAATCTTTAGTAGCGAAGAAACCTCTATCGTTTCTACCACTAAAGATAACAATCTTGAAACCATCAGCCTTAAACATCTGAGCCATCTTAATGACGGGAGCATTAGGTGTATCCCAATCCATAATAGAAGTAGGTGATGCGAATATGTCCCAGTCTAACTTACCATTTGGTTTAGTAGATTTATCTCTCCTAACATCAATATTAGCAAGAGTACCATCTAAGTCAAATATGACTGTTTTCTTATTCATAATATTTCCTTGTTTATTCATACCCTAAAATACAAAAGAAATACTATATAAGTCAAGTCTTTTTTTAGTTTTTTTGCCAATAATCTCCATATCTTGGGTGTTCATATTGTGGTTTTTTTAACCACTCACTTAAAGTTACTTCAGCGGATATCTCTTCATCGATATGCCAATCACTATATCTATGTAGTAATTCGGCAACGATTGGATGTCTCACAACATCACTCATAGTNAATCGAGTAAACCCACAACCATACAAACCTGTAAATCGTTTTATACTATCTTCTAAACCATTTAAATTTCTACCCTTTAAATCACTTTGCATTAAATCCCCACTAACAATATATTTAGAACCCATTCCAATTCTTGTTAGAAAAGTTTTAATCTGTGATTTTGTAGAATTTTGTGCCTCATCCAACATCACGATTTTGTTCTGTAGTGTTAAACCTCTCATATAAGCAAGTGGAATAACTTTGATTATTCCTGCTTTCCTTAATACTTCTAATCTATTCTTTCCAATAATCTGTTCCATATTATAGTAAACAGATTGCATGAAAGGTTCGGTTTTCTCATCTATATCACCAGGTAAATATCCTATTCTTTCACCATCAACTTCTACCATTGGTTTGGTAACAACGATACCATCATAACTTGAATTCTTATCAGCAAGATTTTGTAATGCCCAATATGTAGCCACATATGTTTTACCACATCCAGCCGGTCCAATACAAAATGTAATAGTATTAGAATTTATACTATCATAAAAATTAGCTTGATTTTTGTTTTTGAATTCAATGTTCCATTTGATTCGTTTGATTTGTGCCATCGCCTGACGATGATTAGAACATTCTTGGTTACTTACAACCTTTGTAATAGTTTCTACTTTTCGTTTTCTACTCATAGTAACTTCCCCTTATATGTTTTAAGTTAGGTTATAACTTGGGTTCTTAACTATAAGTATAATATATAAAGCGGAAGATTAAACCTTTATTCCACCTTTCGCAACTTTTTCTTCTTCACCATTATTCTCAGCGGGAATAAATTCTGAAGTACCTGAATCTTCAGTATCAACAACTTCTTCTCTTTTTAGTATCTCATCTTTCTTTTCACCATAGAGTTCCCACCATGATTTTACTTTACTGGTAATCAAGTTTACCTGATTACTTTCTCCAGCGTCCTTTTTATCTTCTCTAAGTATTAGTGCTTGGTTAAACGCTACAACTAACATAACTGCTAATGGGTCAAACACAAAGATAAGAATAAAAATAAAGAACTTTACGACTGAATCCACATCAGTATCAAATGTTCGCGCAAGATAAATCGCGGGGCCGACGTCAACTCCTGTTTCTACCAACCCAACTTTCAAATCACCTATCTTACCTTTAACATCAAGTATCTCATCATTTACTTGTTGTATTCTTGGATTATATTCTTCTCTTAGTTTTCGTTTAGCAGTAATGTAGTTATCAGGTAAATCATTTACTTGAACTTCTAACTCTTCTTTTAAAAATGATTTATCTTCTTGTAATTGTTCTAACCTATCTTCATAAGCTATCAATTGATTTGATTGTTTTTCGAATGTTACCGTCGCACCTTGATAGGCATTGGACAGGTAACCAAAGATACCAGCTGATGTGATTAACACTAATGTTATCACTGCCGTCATAAGATATGTTTTTTGGAATAAGTTAATCTTATCCCAATATCTATATAAGAATGCGGCAGTAACCAACTTACCGAATTCCAATGAACCCGCCATGATGATTACACTTAATGCCGCTCCTGCAAATAGTTTACTTAAACCGAATACTGAAAAGAATCCAGCACTTCCAGCTATAAGTAAGGCCGCTATTCCCAAATAGATATGGAAATTTTTAGAGCGTTCCATTATTTTCTCCTAAGTTATTGTATACCGTCTTCTTCTAATTCTACAATATTTTGTAGGTCTTCAATTTTCGATAGAATACTATTACATATTCTAATCCATAAATCATATTGTGGATTAGTATCTTCAGGTATTCTTTCTCTTAATCTACCTACTTCTTCTTCTAAAGAAGAGATTTTATCTAACACTTGGTTTCTTCTTAACATATTAACCTCTATTCGTTTTATATAAATATCTAACTAACCTGTAATTGTTGTAAGATATATTGTTTTAAAGTATCTCTATTATCTTCATTAACATGAACCCATGTCCACGCCATTGTAGTTTTTAAATTGGTTATCGTATTGGAAACAGCTTTGATATGTTTGTGTATTTGTTCTCTAATCTCATTATTGATTTCAACTTCTACACCAACCTCATCTGCCATTTCTAATAGAGCACCAAAATCTTTGTTACGATTCGCTTCATTAGCTTTTTTAAACTTATCCGTATCACCACCTTTATCAGGATGTGTTTTACCAGCCACCTTACGATACACTTGTTTAAATGTATCATCATCAACCTCAGTATTTATTTTGAGATTATTATCTTCCGTCATTTTAACTTGTGTTGGTTCAGGATTATTATCTAACATATAGGAACGAAAATCATTATTAAATTTTTCAATACAACCTTGATAAATAATCTTTGTTTCCTCTAACTCTAATTGTAGATATCGTAACTGATTTCTAATCTTTTTATTTTGAATTGATTCTAAATCCATATAAATAAGTATGAACGGGCGTGAGAAAATACCAATGTTTTATTGATTCCTTGATAAATTTGCTATATCAAATCTATACTATAAGATACTACTAATCTCTGGTCTACAACCCAGCCTAACTCATAGTATCCTGTTATGTACTTTTTGTGTTAGGATATCTCCTCTTGGCTTTGTTTTGACTCCAACTAAAGTTCCCATCGGAACTTATCATCGTCAGGTGATATATATGAAATCAAAAGCATCTACAACTACTTCATCATCCAATACTACCCGCAAGGACTTTTGTTTGGTCACTTATCCAAACTTTTCACTCATATACGGAAAACAACAACCCACCGAAGTGGTAACAAGAAATCACCATCTTTATGTTTCTTGTTTGAATTCTTCAAACTCTGCATCTATAAGTTTCATACAGATATAATATAAATCACCATTCCTCAGAACGGCATCAGCTAACCCATACTGATGTTTTAGTTCTTCTGGAGAATAACCAGAGCTAACCTTAGCCGTTCCGAGAATGGCATACCTGTCGTTTCCTACCGAGACTAATTTAGGAAATTTTGACAGAGGTCTTCTTTGGTTTTTCTGGTTCTATCTTTGGAATCTCAATGGATAATAAACCGCTCTTAAACGAAGCTTTTACTTTATCTCCATCAAGTAGTTCACCTAATTCGAACTGTCTTTTAAATGATGATTGTTTTAATTCTCTACGAATTACTTTAGCACCCTCATCATCAAACAATCCATGTTTATTACCAGAGATAGTTAACACACCATCTTCCACATCTATAGATAAATCCTTTTTATCTAAACCAGGTATCTCAGCGATTACACCAACTTTATCATCATACTCATATACATTTACTTTTGGATATGCAGTACCTTGATATGGTTTTACACCTACCTGTTTTTCTATTTGTGGAAATTGTGTTTGAATTATCTGGTCAAACATTCTATCGAATGGTGTTAGAAATTCATCCCTATCGATGACAGGGAACTTATGGTTTACAACGAATTTAGTCATTTTATTTCTCCTTATTGTTAGTTAACTTTTCGTTCAACTCGTATCCTCATTTGAGCGATACTTTGTTATAGTAATCTACCACATTGTGCGTAGAATTTTTTACTACATATATAAATATATAGTTATTATTTATTATTACAAAATTTTTGTAAATTTATTTTAGGATAATAACCACCAAACATTTTTTCAGTTTTTATATTTAAATCTTCTATTTTTGATAGTGGTGTATAATCAGCGTAAAAACCATCATCTAAAAATTTTCTATATCTCATACCTAATAATGGTGGTGATGTATTAATCCTAACTAAAGATAAATCAGATAGATGTTCAAAAAAAGTTTTATGATAACATAAATTATAATCAGAATCTAAACCAATACAATTTATAGTAAAATCATAATGTTCAAATCTATCAACAGGTTTAGTAAAAAACTCTTTACTAACATCCACTTGTGTATTCAACAAAAATAATTTTACACTATGTTCTGTTGAATATATTTCTTGAAAGTTTAATGATTTTAATACTTCAATTAACTTTTCAGCATCTTCACTTGATGTAGTAAACATATCATAATCATTAGGTTTTTTACCAAGTAATATATCTCTTAAACATCCACCTGCAAAATAAAAATAAGGTGCTCCATTCTGTTTAAGTAATTCTATAAATGGTAATAAGTTTTGTTGTATTCTATTTTTATTCAACCTAATAATTTTCTTGGAACCCAAACTATTTTACCCATGTCATCTAATCCCTTAACTTTCTCATTATGTTTTTTGGAATTAAAATCAGATTCACTAACCTTTATTTTTGTATCTTTATATATCATGCCTTCGATTGTGGGATAATCGAAGAGCAACTTAACTTTCATCACTTCCTAAATCAATTGGTGCGTACAATTGAAACTTNGCTATTAAGGTTTCAGGGTCTTGTATTCCAATCATTGTTTCCAATACTTCTTCATCCTCTACAATTTTGATTGTAGGTACAGAACGAATTTGGTGTGATTCAGCCAAGATTTGGTCTTCATCTATATCCACGAAATATATTGGATAACCTTTTTCTTCAAGTTTCTCCATTACGGGTTTAAATGTTTTACAAGGCCCACACCATTTAGCACTGAAATAATATATTCTGGTATCTTCCATTTACTTACTCCATGTTATGTGTTTATAACTTTGTGTTGTTGTTTCTAAAGCATAAGGTACAACGATATTATATATCTCTTTTGTTATCCTCTGCTTTTGCTTTTTGTTCTTTAATTTCATTCTTTTGAAATTCCTTTTTCTTACCACCATCATAATTGTAAGCATGACCTTCTTCAATTAAGATATCATTTACACTTACCCAACCATCATGTGATAAATCAATTGAGTTATCTGAATCAGCAATACACTCGTTAATATGCTCCCCAACATAATCAGGAGATACATACACTTCCCCAAGAACACGACCATACTTTCCTGTTCCAAAGGATTTGAGTTTAAATACTCCTTGTTCAAGTAACTCTTTGTTTCTAGCTTTCGCAATTAAACCTTTTTCCTTTTCCTCTAAATCTCTTGTTCGAGATTCCCAAGTATCGATACCCATGTATCTAACTCTATTTTTAATTTTGATGTTGAAACCTAAATCGATATAACAATCAATAGTATCACCATCAACCACTCTAATTAGTTCGCATTGATATTCACGAACATCAAGTTTTTTACTCATAATATTTCTCCGTTTATAACAACCAAGAGAAATATTATTTCTCTATATTTTTCTAATGCCCATTTGTTGGGACAACTTTTTCACTTTATCAAAATGGTTATTTATTTTACCTGTATCAATAGCATTAAGTATATGAGATAACTCACTTAACTTTATTGGTAAAGTATAATGTTCACCATTATATAAATATGTATCAATCTGTTTTGTTGATATATTTTCGGCAACTTCTACAACTTCTCGGAAGTTAACGAAACCAGTATAATCCCCACTAAGCACTTTAGAATTACTAGCCAGTATAATATACTTATCGTAACTCAAAATCTAACTCCATTTGGTTTGGGTTTTCAGCTGTATAACCTTTCCACATTTCTATTGATAATGGATTATCTACTGCTAAACCCTTTTCAAGATTGGCCTCAATCTCAACTGCTAACATATCTCTGAATGAATCAGAACTCATATTACCTTGAGAATCTTTGTGCCTATCCAATACTTTTTTTATAATCTCTTTCATATGCACGAATTCCTATATAGTTAAATATCATTTCCAATCTTCTTATTCCAAAGTTTTTAAAAGCATTTCGGATTCGAACCGAACCTTTACATCTCCACTACTTTTAAATTTATAGTGGGAGCGGGAAAGAAAGGAATAAAAAACCGCTCCCACAGATAGGGTGGTTACCCTACCTTAGAATTCATCTGAATCTGAATCTTCTTCCTCATTGAAAAGGTTTTCATCAGAACCATCGTTCATGTACTTTTGAACCAATTGTTTTACAAAGGTTCTCTCAGAATCAACACCACCATCATCAGCAAACTGAGGATAGATAGAAACTTCAGAAGCCTCATCAAGTCCGAAACCATCGTAAATCAAACCAGCCATCTCAACTGAAGTTCTCGTAGAAACACCAGTCGAAACTTTACCATTATCTGATTTAGATTCCATTCTCGTAGTGTGAGCAATCTCTGAAACAGCCTGAAGTAAATCAGGGTCAACATGAGGGAACATATAAGTTAGTAATCCTAACTCTTCCTCATCAGTAAGAACATCCATTTCAACGATAGTGAATCTGTCCATAAGAGCCTTATCCATAACTCTTGTAGAAGTGTACTCATTACCAATGTTAGCGGTAGCCACAAAAGTAACACCCTCAGCAACTGGAATAGTTTCCTGTCCACTAGCCTCATCTAATCTGAGATATCTCTGACCTTGGTCAAGAACAGTCATCAGAATATTCCAAGCATCTGGATGGGCTCTTGATAACTCATCAAGAAGAATCACAGCGTTTGGTGTTTGAATAGCTTTTACGAAAAGTGATTCAGAAAAGTAAGTACCTTTCTTCTTATCGAAGTGAACATTACCAATTAAGGTAGCTCTTGGGTCTTGAGTAGAACCCATGTTAAAATAGAAGTCTGGTCTATCTAAGGAATTAACCAAAGATTTAGCAGCCATAGTTTTACCACAACCAGCAGGACCGGTCATAAGTATGTTCTTACCTCTTACAGCAGAACGAATTAAATATTTCCATTTCAATTCTTTCATAACCAAACCTTGTGGTTTTAGGTCATAAGAAGAATGAATGAAGTTAAGAACTTCAGCGTGGTCACTTGGAACCTCAACTGAAGATACATCGAAAACAGGAGCTTTAGTTTTCTCAAACTCACTCATAGGAACAGCCCACCAATATTGGTTACCACTCTTATTGAACCTACGCTCAAGAGCCATACCATTATTGAAAGCTTTCTTACGAGCACCTGTCGTAATTTCTGATGTGTATTTATTACCATCAGAATCGAAAGCGTTAAACCTATTACCAGATTTAACAACTTCAACAATTATAGATTGATTATCCATATTTTTTATTTCCTTTTCTTTTGTTAATTTTTCTCTCATTATCTATACCTTAATATACACATAAAATACTATATAAGTCAAGTCTTTTTTTCATTTTTTTTAAATTAATTTTTCCACCAATGTAACTTACCATTAGCATCTTGGAAAGCACCCCATCCACAAGAACTCCAAGCACATTTCCATTCCATGTGAAATATTGAATCTTTCCATACTTTCATATTCCAACCACAACTCATACATGGTGGTGTATGTTCACACCAAAATTTATTCCATAACCATTTCATTTTAATTCTTCTCCAAGAATTTCTTGTTCATAGTTTTTGAAATCTGAGTAACATTTTTTAGATTGATGAACTCGGCATCTGAACCATACATTCTTTTGAAATCATTCATGTATCCATCACCACCATAACTATCACCAACAAAGTAACTAAGAATTTTGATACCCATTTTTCTGAACTCATTAACTTGATTCTTAGTGTGGTCAAGAGCCTCATCATTATAGTAATTGAAGTTTGAATTACTGAACATTGGCATCCCATCTGAAAGATTCAAGAAATAAGAATCTCTGTTGTTAGTACTTGGAACAATATCTTTTAGAAGAGCTTCGAAACATAAACCCTCTGGTGTAGTTCCACCAGGATAAATGTGAGGAAACATTTTCTTTACTTTCTGAAACTTATCAACTCTTGAATCATAACCAACAAGAACCAAAGGATTATCTCCACTTGAGTAACCTCTACCACCTCTACTAGCGTGAGTACTTCTGAAAGAAACTTGAACATCAACATTAGAAATCATATCAACAGCCTTACAGATAGCCACAACAGAAGTCATAGTATTCTTCCACTTTTCACCACTCATAGAACCACTAGCATCAACCGAGATATGTAAGAAAGCATCTGAGTAACTCTCAGTAAATGTTTGAGAGAAAACTCTTGAGTTTCCAAAACCTAACTCAGCAATTAATCTCTTATCAATTCTACCAGCATCTAATCTGTTCCATTTCAAATCTCTTGATTCACCACGAACTTGAAGTTTTCTACCTAACTTAGTTCCAAGTGAAAGACCATCAGTCAACCACTCAGGTGAATCTTCAAAGTAGTAACCACCACTTCTAAGTAAGTAAGGGAACAAAGAACTATCAATCATTGATTGAGTTAGTTTCTTAACATAGATAACTTCACAACCATTCTTAGTGTAAGTGTACTCACCAAGATTGTAATCATACTGTCCACGAGATTCAACCGAAGTACCAGCGGTAACTTTATCAACTCCAGCATCTTCCATTGTTTGAACCATAGCGGAATCTTTTTTAGTTAGTGTTCCAACTTTTTTGTTATCACCATTGTTAAAATCTCTTTGTTTATTAAGAGCGTTTTGTAATTGTTTTTTCTGAGCATCTGATAACTCAACATCTGAAGCAGGTGGATTACCACTTGGGTCAAACTCTTCTGGTTGATAATCAGCCTCATCAGGTGATGGAATCCCATACTCTTCAGGAGTTAATGGGTCTAAACCATTTCTCTCTCTGTGATAATTCTCAGTATCTAAGTCATTAAGAGCTTGAGCAATCTCAGCATCTATATCAGAGTTTACCATTTTGTTCTCATCACCAACTTGTGGTAGTGGAACAACATTCTCAAGAATAATTCTGTAAACATCAAGAGCAACATTAAAAGCATCTTCAGTAGAAGTTAGTGTTTTAACTTTACCACCCTTGAAGATTAAATCATAAATTTTATCAAGACCAGGAAGAACATCTAACCTACGAGTTTTGTTAGTTAGATTTAAGATTCTGAAAATATATGAATCCCAATCTAAATCAGTATACTCATTAGATTTGATACCCTTATCAATAATTTTAGAATGGAAGTACTTATCGTACATTGATTGATAATAACCTTTGTAACCTGGTGAAGAAGAGTAAACATACCAATCGATTCTTCTATCTTCAACATAGTTCAAAAGATTCTTTACATGGTCACGAACATCATATCTACCAAAACCAACTTTTTCACCATCAAGATAAACCTCTTCAGGTATTGATGTTTCAAGTTGTTTTAGAAAATCAAAATTAGAAAGTTTAATATGAGAACCCTCATGAAGAGCCAACCCAACAACAGGGTCAAAGTTCTTCTCATCAATCTTGGAACCAATAACTACGGTCTTACCATCAGTATAAGAAGAATCTCTACTTTGAAATTTTACAGGAATATCACTACGACCAGTAACGATATTTACAAAGTTTGAAATAGCCCTACGATATTGAGCCAACTGAATGTGGTCAACACCTCTCTTCTTAGGAGCATCTTCATCAATATCGATGAACTCAGTCCTACGAGAGTTCCAATCATTATCAGACCAGAACGATGAGAAAGGTGAATCGGTTTTAGTACCACCGATACTATATTTCTCACGAAGAGCCATAGGGTTAAAATGTTTAAGTTTTTTATCCATTCTTTTTTCCTTAATTATCATATACTAAATATACACAATTTTTTGTATATAAGTCAAGTCTTTTTTTAATATTTTTTAATTTAATTGGATTAGTAACTCCAACAAATAAAACTAAAACTAAATAAACTAACCTTATCATACCNCTAAAAGTACGAATAAATATGTATATGTGTCAAGTCTTTTTTTTTAAATTCCGTAAATATAATGAAATTTATTAAAATCATCAGAGTATATTTTATGTATATGTTCTTGTGTTTCTTTATCAAACACATGACCCCAATGTTCATGTTTTGATTTATTATAATGTGGTAATGTATAGTTTGGTATACCTATTCTATTACACACTANATCAAAATCAAATTGTAGATTTTCAAACCTACCAATAAAATCTATATCTTCATTTAAATAATAATTCTGTGTATGTAGTACATTCTTATCTTTGTTTGTTAACACCCATTCTTTTATTGGTAATTGTGCTCTTTCTTTTCCTGTTGGATGTTTGTATTGTGGTGAGTTATGAAACGAATAAAAAGATATCATTCTATCAAATGGATTTCTCACGAAACTAAATTTAAAATATTCATCCCAAATTTTTTCTCCACAATATTCTTTTATTTCAGAACATCTACTATGTGGGTATTTTTTTCTAACCACTTTCTTATCATAACCATTCATATCAAATGAATTACGAATACTTGTTCCAGCAGTTTTAGGAATATGTATAAATATAAATTTATATTGGTGGTTAATAAACATTAGTTTCTAACGGGTTTTAATTCATCATAACTTAAAACTCTAAATGTGAGTATGACTGTTTCTTCTTCCCAAACTTCATATCCCTCAAACACACACTTACCTGGTTCTGTCATATTCTTAATTACAGTCTCTTGTTGTTTTTCGTTATGGCAAATAACATAAATTAAATTACCCTCAACTTTTAAATGTACCATATTATCTTTCATAACTCTTCCATCGTATAAATAGTATTCTTAGTTACCATAAGTAAATATTTTTTTGATTCTCTTTCAGTACTTTCCACTATATCTTTTGTTACAGCGTGTTTATCAATTTTACAACCATCATCAAAACCAAATCTTAAAACAAATGTATCTGAATCTAAATTAAAATTATGAATTGGTTCTGGATATGGATTCTGTATAAAGTTATAGAAATGTATAGATTCATCTCTACATAATTTTTCCAAATTGTTTATAGTTTTTATTGATGGAATATCTGTAGGATGACCAACTTCTTTTCTTGTTCTTGTAAAAATAACTAACCTTTTATAATCATTATCTTTTAAATGTTTAATTACTTTTTCAATGAATAAATTAGAATCAGCACTTATATTGGTATTGAAATTACATAGTTTATTTTTACTATCAAAATGTGCAGTACATAAAATACCATAATGTTTATTTCTACCAACCCAATAATCTTTTTGGTTTAAAATTTGTAATTTAGATTCTATCATTTATCGCCTTTAAGAAATGTGATGTATTATTATTTTGAACATCTGATAATTTACTTTCTGAGAATCCACCTTTTAAATGTGATAAGAATTCTACACTATCGTAATAGTATGTATTATAATATTTTTGTTTCATCGCATCAAAGTTTGGATTATCAAAATATGGACCGAGATGTAAATACTTTAAATCATTTACTAAACATTTTATTGTAGCCCCATGATTACTATCTCCATATCTCCAATCAACATCATAATCATCAAAAAACTTTTTTCTACTTAGAAAGAAATATGCATCTGATAAACCTATCTTCTTTGTTTTTAATATTCCACCAAAGTGTGGTGAAAATAATTTTTCTTCATCTATGTATTTATCAAATAACTCTTGATTAATAATATAAGTTAACAAAGAAATCTTTTTATTATCAACACTAATATACTCTAACATATCTGATTCTAAATCTTCAATCATATCATCTATCTTATGTATATCGTGATAAAATACATCATTGTGTTGTAGTATTATATAATCACCCTTGGCCTCTTTGATTCCTTTGTGATACCCATAACTAGCCCACATAGTATCATTTACCCAATCAATTGTTTCCTTATTAAAATCTTGGTGTTCTGTAAAGTGTTTTGTTTTTAGTAATTCTTCTTTAGTTCTACATTGATAACCATCAACAACTTTCAGATTAGGTATTCCAATACTTGGCCAATTGTTAGAATTATCTACTAATATAATTTCATATTCACCTCTATAGGTTTGAATATTTTTTATAACCTTAATGGTCATAGTTACCATAGAATACCAATTATTATTATCCCAAGTTTCTGGTATATTAATATTCTTTTTTTTATCTATAGAACAAAATGGTATAATAAAACTAATCATTGAGTTTCTTTCTCCCATTTAATTTTACCATCCATACCATAATAAGATATCTTACCATCTAATTTTCCATTGTTAAATTTTATAGTATATTCTTGTGTACCATCTATATAATAAAAATACCAAACACCATCCATCCTACCATTCTTCATATTACCACGAGCTCTTAATTCACCATTTCCGTGTGAATCTTTATAGTGTCCATCAAGGTTTCCATCTTTATCATAATTAAAACTACGAATCATTTTATTCTGTTTAGTGAATTCTTTTTTAATTTCCAACTTACCATTATCATAATACTTTTCGAATACTTGTATTTGTTTAGATAACGGCCAATAGTAAAACCACTCTCCAACTTTTTTATCTGATTTATACTCACCCTCTATTGTGATGATTGGCATCGGATATTCTTTATCATTGTAAGCTGTAAAAGGCCCGTGTTTGTATCCATTTCTAAAAGTTTCAATTGATTCAATATTACCACTATCTTTATTATATGTTTTTTGTAATCCGTGAGTTTGATAATTCTGATTAGGTAATAATCTAACTTCTGATTCAACCCATAATGTATAATCAGGATTAAATAATTGTTTTATTAATACACCATTTTCTTCTTTAATCTCTTCTAACAATCCTTGCCAAGAAGCATCATCTCTACCTTTATGAACTAATGAACTATATTCATTTGGATTATTAGTTACCCAATCTTGATACTCTAAATATTTTTTACTAAATGGAAATATTATTTCATCATTCTTTAAATCTAAAACACACTCTCTATCAAATGTAAATAATCTATATCGCATTATTTACTCTTTCCCATTCTCTATAAAATCTTTTATTGTACTTCCACCAAGGTGCAAATGGAAATGTAAAATGAATACCACTTGCATCACTATAATCAGTTCTATCATCATATCCTCTTTTTAAATGGTCAAGTGTAAACTCCCCATCCCAAACTTTATGTACAGCCTCTGATTGTACTAAACGAGAACCTAACTCCAACCAAGTATCACTAAACACTAAATTGAAAACACATTGTTCCCAATAACCTTTAGGTGCGATTTGTTGGTAGATATGATACCTAAAATAATAATTAGTTATTTTTGTTTTGTAGTAATGTAACCATTCTTTGTTTGTGGTACTGAATAACATCCAACAAGTTTGAAAACTCTTTCCATTTTTTGGTTTAGCTTTCATAACAAATCTTCTTGTAGGTTCATCAAGTGTTCTTCCATCAAATTGTTGTTTATATGATAACCTATCATTAGGTGCATATAGTATAGTATTTCTTCTTGTGTTTAATCTTAAATTTATTTTATCGATATACCAAACATCTAAATCACTATAGAAAACCCAATCCCATTCTTTAAAGAAATCATCAAACAAAAACATTTTATGAAAGTGTATTGTTGCATCCATTAAATCTGGTACTTTATATATAATCAAATTATTGGTGCTATCAGAATCAAACACATCTGTATCTACACTTTCAGGTACCATCAAAACAAAATCACCATCCCACTCACCCGTTGTTTTGGCGTTATGTATTAGTGGTTTAACTTTATCTAATAGATTACCATCACATATAAATACCATCACTTTTTTGTAATTAAATTTAGAATCATCTGTATCAACTAATTCATTTACAGAAATATCTCTATTTAACATTTCACGAGATTTCGTTCCCCAAGCATTATCTCCATATATAAATCCATCAGGAAATTCTTGTATCGGATGGTCTCTTTGTACTAAACTAAAATTTCTAACTTGTTCACATATAAAAGGTTTATAATCATATATTTTAACAACACCTAAATTAATTGAATTATCGGCTGGGACTATACCATTTTCGGTATAATGTTTGATTAATTTTTTTGCCGCATTAGGTGTTATAATGTAAGAGTGTGCTCCATGTAAGAAATGTTGTTCACAATCACAATATTTATATTCCTCAACAAAGGATAACATAGGAACTTTACAAAATCTTTCTACTAACCCATCAGGCCAGGCTTTCCATTTCTTACCCCAAAGTGGTTTACCAATATTAATTACACCATCGGAGTCTTTATCAACTTTATCAAAATCAAACTTACCATAGAAGTTAACATCGTGTTCTAATATTACAAATGGTTCATTTCTATTGATACACTTTTTCCATAAAGACCAATGTGATAAGAAACATCCAATGGTAGATTCTTTATAACTAACTTTAGTAAATACTCCATCTTTATTATCGATATCCAATCCACTATTTGTTAGGATATGTTCCGCCTCGTATTTATTTACACCATAATGAATTTCTGGTTCTAATCCAGCCCATTTAGCTGAATCAAAAGTTTTCTTAGCGGATTGTTCGGATAGTTCGTTACCCTTGACTGTTATAATGTATGCCTTCATTTTCCTCTATGACATTCACTAATACTTGCATTAATGTAGGAATATATTTGTGTGATAAAGCCACACCTTTTTTTGTAGGTTGTAGTTCTCCATTACCATCTTTGTAATGAACTCTTACATCAACATACTTGACACCTTTGTATTCACCATCTTGAACTCTGATTACTTCCTTTTCATTTTTTTGTACATCCCCATAAATCATAATATCTTTTCCTTAAATAGTTTTATCCCATCTGCCAGATTAGCTTCCCAATCTTCATGTGCCTGTTCATCAGCTCCATCAGTAATATATTTATAGGATACGAATGGTATATTTTGTTCCCAACAAATCTTCGCCAATGAATAAGCTTCCATATCAACTACCTCACCATAGTATTGTGTTTTATCTTCTACAAAACAATCACCCGTTCCACAAGTAGCATTTCTACCTATTGGATTTTTGTAATGTGAGAAATCAATAATCACTGGTGGTTCCTTTTCAAATGGTGTTTCACCTCGTAGAAATCCAAGACCTGTTACATCCATATCTCTCTGTACAAACTTTGTACAATCCACTAATGTTTTCTTTTTAATCTTTCGTGAACCAGCGGTTCCATAATTGATTACTCTATCATAAGGTATGTGTGAACCATACTTACCAAACCTTTGTTGTAATCTTATTGCCGCGTTTACTTTCCCAACACCTGTATACAACACATCGTAATCATCGAGTTGTCCTTGAGTTTCTACTTCAAGTGCACAAACTATTAATGTTTTTTTCATTTACTTATCCCAATTAAAACCATTACCATAAGCACCCCATTGTGAGGTCTCATAATAAATAGGTTGTTTCAAATCTAAAAATTCAATTATCTCATTTGGATATACAGGATAAAAACTTGGTATTTCCCAAGTGTTATTATATCCATCCATACAAGTCATTTGTAATGGTTCTCTCTCACCAATCGCATAACTTAAATATACCCAACATTCACTCAACCCTTTTCTAATCAGTTCTTTCTTAGCAATATGTCTCGCCATATATGCCGCACTTCTATCTACCTTACTTGGGTCTTTACCACTATAGGCTCCACCACCAATTGGTACACGAGGCCCATAGTTATCTACAACTAATTTTCTACCAGTCAATCCTGCATCTGCATCGAACCCACCTTGATTCCAATCACCTGCTGGATTCGCATGTGTAATCATTAATCCATAATCTGTACCTTTTAACCATTCACTAACTTCAGTATGTAATGTAATTTTATCTACATTCTGAAATGATGTAACNACAAAAAGATTTCTATCATCTCTTGTAGTTACTTGTGTTTTACCATCGTATGGAAACTTATCATAAAGATGTCTACATAAACTTCTTGCTAATCTATATTCCTCTGGTACATACTCATCATTATCATCACAAGCATAACCTACCATAATCCCTTGGTCACCTGCACCACCTTTATCAACACCACGAGAAATTTCTGGTGATTGTTTAACTATATTAACTTGTGTGGTTCTTAATAAATCTGATGTTTCTAAAACCTCTTCCACTAAATGTGGTACTGGTATTTCTTTATCTGAATCAATTGTAATCTCACCATTAACATAGATATGCCCGTGTCCACCCATTGTTTCGACTGCCACACGAGCATCTCTATCTTGTGTAAGACAGTAATCTAATATCTTATCAGATATTCTATCACATATCTTATCAGGATGTTTTGGTGATACAAACTCTGCTGTTCTATACACCTAAGATTCCTTACCCTCTCGTATCTTTATATACCAAGAACGCAACTAAACCAAATGTTACGAATGGTAATAAGTTTGAAATAAATTCCATAACCTTTAACTCCTTACTTGTATTGGTTTGATTTACAAGCCTTTACTGATTCTTTACGATATTCAGTAACTAACTTTTTAATCTCACCGATTGCCTTACGGGCTCTACCCTCTGCGGATTTGTTCCCCTTTTCTACAAACTCATCATGGTTCTCTGTAAAATCACCATAGTGTCCTTGTATCAATTCATATAAATCTGCTAATCTAGCCATCGTTTTCTCCTCTCAATATGTTATAACTGATTTAACTTTATCCTTATTCAAGAAACTAAGATTGATAAGATATACTTCATCTATTACTTCATACCCAGCTTCTTTACATAATTCTCTTGTGGCCTTTGCAGTACCACCTGTGGCATATACATCATCCACAATAACAACTCTACCCTCACCAGGTTTAATCTCTAATGTATCAGTACCATACTCTAATTCATAATCTCTACTAATTACTGGTGGTGGAAGTTTACCTTTTTTTCTTACGGGTACAAAACCTGTTCCCATTCTTTTCGCTAAATAGGAACCAAATATAAAACCTCTTGCCTCACATCCAACTATATAAGATGGTGTTGGTTTATCTATCAATCCTCTCATCAATAGTGTGGCATGATTTAACGCGTTTGCGTTCTTTAACAATGGTGTGATATCTTTAAACACGATACCCTCTTTAGGCCAATCTGGCACATCTATTATATAATCTTGTAAATTCATGTTACTCTCCAATGACATTAGTTACCTGTATTAATATAATTGATAATGCTAACAAAAGACAAATGATTGTTTTTAATGTAGGAATCTCTCGTAGAAATAAATAGGAACATAATCCAAAAACAAGTGTTCCAATTCCAAATCCAATCATTCGTATATTCCATGTAAATCCAAAATGTTCATATGATAATCTTGTTGAATGAAAAAATAAATAACCTATTGGTATCCCAAATATCGCCATCCATTCTGGTGAACTCCAAAACCAATGTCCTTTTAATTTATCGGTGAACTGAGCATTTAATTGCCACCATGCCATTATATTACTGAAGAATAATAATATAATACTATAACCTAATTTATCCAATTAATATTCTTCTCCATAGAGTGAGTACTTTTTAATTGTTGGTGGTTTTTCTTTACCATCCTCAACATGAACTTCACCCTTTTGTGCATCAATATAAAACTCAGTCATTTGAGTTTCCATAAAGATAGCGTTTAATACTTCAGTAAGTGATGCATATATTTTATCATCACCACCACTAACAATACTCCACCTATCACCAGGTGGTACACGAGTTGCTTTTAGTTCTTTCATTAATCTCTCTCCCACTCACCCTCGTGGAATCCATCCGCGAAGTGTTTTACTTTATCAAGTTCCTTTTGTTCTTCTTCGTGTTTTAACTCACAACCTAAATGATTAGTACCATTACCTAAGTAATCATAATCTACTTCATGTGTGTGTTTACCACAAAGTTCACAAGTCCAATAATCTAAATATGCCTGTGTTGGTGTACCATCTTCATTAGTCCACTCATCACCTTTCCAAGTTATCAAATGTTCTTTCTCATCTTGAGACATTTCATTNATAANCATTTCATGTGAAAGTTGCTGATTGTAAATCTGTCTTATCTTTTCACCTAACATCATATCGTTTGGTGTTTCCTTAACGGCCTTAACTACTTTATCTAACATCCCCATTAGATTGCAGAATCTTTAAGTAATTGTTTTACACCATCACCATTATAATCATCAGGAAAGTATGTTGATAGTATCTCTAATAAATCATGATACTTACTCATTTCTTCTAACTCTTTTTCAATCGCATCCATGATATCACTATGTTCACCAATACCTACAGAATTTTGTAATAGGTTCTCAACATTTACACGATGTTTCTCTATGTGTGCTTCAAAGTGTACCCTACTTGCATTTAGTAATTCAGTTCTTAAATTTACTCCCACTTCTTCGTCTCCTTGTATTTTACTTTACTATACTCTTGTCTTTTTGTTTTAGCTCTGATATGATGTTCTTGTGCCGTTTTCTTCTTATGACACTTCTTACAAAGTGTTTGAAGATTATTCAAGCTATAATAACTCATATCCAAATCTTCAGCTGGTACACCTTTCTGTTCCCATAAAGGTTTGATGTGGTCTACATCCCATCTCCCAGCCTTAACTCCACAATGGTTACATTGACCTTTATCTCTCTTACGAACCCAAGCTCGTTGTTCTTTCGAATGATAAATCAACATATACTCAGTAGCACAATCTTCGTGCCAACTTCTTCTTTCATTGATAGTACCATCTTCATTTACTATCATGTTACCACACCATCTACATTGACCTTTTATTTTGGTGTAGTAAGAATCAGGTTTAGGTGGTTTCCTAAAGTTACCATCCCATTCCTCTTTTTCTTTTCCAAATGTTCTTTCGTGTCTTCTTCCGAATCTACTAAGTGGCATTTATCCCTCAACTATTGCGATTATATCTCTTTCCATAATAACAAATAACTCTTCACCATTATGGTTTACTTCTACTCCTTGATACTTGGTATAGATAACTCTATCACCAACTTTAACATCCATAGGCATTGGTTCACCAGTATTCATATTTCTTGAACCTGGCCCTACTGCCAATACTTCACCTTGTGAAGTTTGTGTACCCTCATCGACTGTGTCTGGTAATATAATACCACTTTCAGTCTGTTCCGCCCTTGTAGGTTTCTTAACCACTACTCTGGCATCCATCGGTCTAATCATCTTTTCTCCTTTGTGGTTTTTGTGGAGCTGACTGGGTTCGAACCAGCGACCTCCGCAGTGCAAGTGCGATGCTCTCCCAACTGAGCTACAGCCCCGGCCCTCGACCTGTAATCTCAATTTTATTACTTAGAATCTACNACATATAAATATAAATGTCAAGTCTTTTTTTATAATAAATGTGGATGTGCTTCTTTCACTCCTGCTTGTGTTACTTCTACAAATTCTACTTTACTATGATACTCAGAAAGATTGTTAGCCCCAACATAACTGAAACTGCTACGAATTCCATCTTTAATATCTGATAGTATTCTAATGGTTTTCCCTTTATATGGTATAACCTTATGATTGCCTTCAACATTTTTATCACTACCTTTTGAATCCCTTGAAGCGGAACCCCTATACTTTTTAAATAATTGTTCGTTTGGCCACTTACCTATTTTCTCGATGGTACCTGGAGTTTCTTTAGTACCTGATAACAAACTCCCCAACATAACCGAATCCGCTCCACAAGCCAATCCTTTACAAACATCACCAATATAACGAATCCCACCATCAGCAATAACAGGAACATCGAACTTATCACACACATTAACAATATCAAGAAGAGCGGAAACTTGAGGAACTCCCACACCAGTTCGTATCCTCGTTTCGCATAAGCTGCCATTTCCGATACCTGCTCTAATCCCATCGGCCCCTCTCTCACAAAGGTAGGTCGCACCCTCTCCTGTCGCAATGTTTCCTGCAATGACTTCAACTCCTTGTATGTTTTTCTTGATTTCATTAATTACCTTTCCAACTCTCTCATGATGTCCATGTGCTACATCTATAAGTAGTACATCACAACCATTCTCTACCAATCGTTCACTTCTCTCTAAGTAATCATCTTTGATACCTACAGCAGCACATATTGGTTGATGGTTGTATAATCCTCTTGGTTGCGATTCTCTATGAAAGTGTACATCTAAAACTTTATTCTCTTGTTCTTCAATACTCATAAACCTATGTATCACACCAACGCCTCCTAATGACATCATACTGATAGCCATATCACTTTCAGTAATGGTATCCATTGGTGCAGATACGATAGGTATATCTAAATTTGTATTTTTAGTAAATCTTGTTTTAAGTGTAATATCCCCACGAGATTTTATTTCTGAAAATTTCGGAATGATATTTACATCATCATAAGTATAACATTTTTTCATATCTATTTTTTTCTACAATAGTTAATTAACCATATCCAATAGAGTACTACCCCTACGAACAAAATTACTTGAACTATCGCTTTTACATCTTCTTCCATAATGATTCAAACGAATCATCATAACACCATTAATAAATATCATATCTCGTATCTTTCCTCTTGTTCATCGGAAGTGAATTTAATATTATCTTCTACTATAGTTCTGAATATATCGATATCCAATCCTAACTCATCAACTAAGTTAGCTAATCCTTTTGTATCTTTTGGTAAACAAGTTCCACCGAATCCACCAAACTTTTTATTTACTCTTAAGTAATGACCATCACCAACACCATGAAATAGAAAAGCATCTTTCACCACATCATAGTTTGCATCAACTTCATTACATAATCTATAGAATGCATTTGCGAATGTTACTCTCATAGCTTTATAACTATTACTAAAGTACTTCATCAATTCAGCTTCAATTGGTTTCATCACGACTGTATGTGTTGGTAATGTTCCATGACATTCTCTAACCAACTCTTCGGTTTCTTTATCTTCAGTACCTATAGCAAGTAGATTATTATTATGTAAGAAATCATCTACAGCACATTTCTCTCTTAAGAACTCAGGTACAAAACTGATATCTAATCCTTTACCATTGTGATAAAATTCATCTCTCCAATCTTTGATACTACCAGGTTTGACTGTGCTCTTAACACAAACCTTACCTTTGTAATTCAAAGCATATAATTCTCTCAATACACTATAAACGATACTCGTATCACAATCCCCATTATCAGCGGATGGTGTTGGTACACAAATATAAGTGATTGGTGTATGTAGTACATCATGTATACTGGTCTCCAATCTTACATCATGACATATTGTTGTATGTCCTTGTGATTCAAATCCTACAGAGATTGCATTACCTACAAATCCCTTACCTATTATTCCTATTTCCATTAGAATACTTTCACTCCATATTTTTTCTCAAACTCTATACCATCATTATGTGTGTTTACAATTGGCATTCCTTTGATATTTAAACTTGTGTTCAATACCATNGGACAACCTGTTTCTTTGTAAAACTCTTTAATCAATCTATAGAAGTTTGGGTTATCTTCTTCACAAACAGTCTGAACTCTTGATGTGTTATCCACATGACATATAGCTGGATACTTCTCAGGATACTTACACTTGGCAACAAATTGCATATACTGAGATTTCTTTACAGGCATCTCAAATATTTCATGTGCGTGTTCCTCTAATACAGCTGGTGCAAAAGGTCTAAACTCTTGTCGTTTTTTAATCTTGTTTACTTTATCCTTAATCTTATCTCCTCGTGGGTCTGCCATCAAAGTACGATTACCAAGTGCTCTTGGCCCGAACTCTGCTCTACCACTTGCAACACCTACGATGTTTCCATTAAGTAATTCTTTTAATAATTGTTCTTGAGGATAATCACCTTTAATATCATAACCTAAGAATGTGTTATTCCAATTAACATGCTCACCTAAATGAAATGCGGCACTTCCAAGTGAACTACCACCATCACCAGGATTTGGTATTATCCAAAGTGATGGGTACAGAGATGAGGCCACAATTGAGTTTGCTACACAATTGAGAGCGACCCCACCACCATACACACAATTACTTGTTTCAGGAACTAACTCTTCTGCTTTATAAAATACATCTATGATTTGTTCTTCACATATTGTTTGTACTGCGTGAGCTACATCAAACTTCCATTGGTCTGAACCATCATCAGGATAACAACTTGGATTCCAATCCATACAACCACGATGTAGATTTTGTTCGAACTCTAATAATCCTTGACCAGTAAAGAAAGCTAATCTAATTTCTTCTTGTAGTTTCTTGTTAGGTTTACCCCAACCAGCCATTCCCATAAGNATGTATTCATCTTCTTGTGGTTTCAATCCTAATCGTTGGGTCATAGCNNNATACCATAAACCTAATGAATGTGGATATTCTTGTGACCACCTTTTCTCAAATGTAGTACTACCATCTTCGTGTGTTTTAATATACCATATAGTAGCTGTTTCCCACTCACCAATAGCATCAATCATCACACCTACAGATTCTCTATAAGGTGATGTGAAGTATGAAGCGGCAGCGTGTGAAAGATGATGGTCTACATATACATCTGGTTTAATGTTAAATTTTTTCAAGTAATTAGATGGAAGATTCTTCCTCGTGAAAACTTCTGAATATTGTCCAGCCCATAACTGACGACCTTTCTTCTTGATTGGTCTTTCAAACCAAGTAACTTCATCCCAATCACCATATCGTTTTATATCTGATATCATTGGTTGAGTTATATCTTCATCAAACTTTATATCTGTGTATCGTTCATTGTGTCCTGCAAACTTAATCTCTTTACCATGTAGTAAACAGGCACTCGCATCGTGATTCAAACCATTCAAACCTAATATCTTACGACGATGATTATTTGGTTTTGGTTTTGTTGTATATGTTTTGTATTTCATATCGTGTAGCAACCTTTGTTAANTGAAACCTATCTGTATATAAGTATTAGTTAATCTCCTTAAAATACAAAAAAAATTCGTGGGTTAACCTAGCTAATCCAATACCAAACATATTATAAACCATATCGTGTTTACTAAATCCATCACTTCTACTCATGGGTGTAGCTTGATAACATTCGTAAATAAAACCCACGATAGTGGCTGATAACATAGAGTGTAATTCAATTGGTATACTATCGTGTAATACAGGTAATAAAGAATCTTGGTACATTGTATGAAAAGTATAATATAAACCAAATGAAGTGGCCAGATGTGCTATTTTATCTAATTGTGGTTCAAAGGTATCTTGAGCAATNGTGTTCTCTTGTGAGTATAACGCACCTACGCAAAATAATATAATGATAATTGAGATAGATAATAGATTCATTTCTCTTGAGTATACTGATACCATTGATAACCAGCATATAATCCTAAACTAATACATACAATCATAACCATTAAATTTCCGTATTCCATATCCGCATCCTTTGTATTGTTTCTATATAGATAAATATGATGAGCAATAAATAATAATACGAAGTAAGTGCTTATCTCATAGATAAGGGTGTTATTAATGTTCTATAGGTNAAAATTTTTCCGTAATGGTGGGGCAAGTAAGGGCCGTGTGACATATTGTCATGTTTTTGCGATTCACGACTTAATGCACACCCCCCCTCTTGGTGTGTTTTGCTCTGTAATTCTGTCATGATTATTTTGCNTAGGTGCAAGTATGGTGGCAGTTGCGTATACTATACCTATATACTGACATAATTACATACTCGGTGCCCTCGATTTAGTGGGAATTGCAATATTTTTTAGGGCAACCGCCGTTCATTTCACTCAAAATTAGGCGTTTTTCTTGCTAATTTACGAAAAAAAAGGTATATAAGTCAAGTCTTTTTTTCAATTATCTAAAGTTTTTTGGAATTCTTCGAATGGAATGAACTCATTTAGCTCAGTTTGGGGGTCTAATCCAAGGTTATCGTCGGTATTCTCAATAGGTAATGTATCACTTGAAGCTAAAGTATCACTTGAATCCTCACTTAAAGTATTACTTGAGCGTGGCGTGGGGGGAGTTAGCTCATCCATTGCTTTAATGATAGGGAAATCTCGGTACTTATACCATGATTTATCAGTATTATGCAGTTCATATACACAATTAAAACAAAGTATTCTGATATTCTCTATGCGGGTATTAGTAGGATTAGCATCTAAGAAGTCTATTACTAATGGTGGTGGTGACTTTTTTTCCCAATGAGAGTAATCAGAACTGCAATTATTACACTTACATTCAATCATTCCCTCACGAAAAGCTTTAAGCATTAACTTTTCTTCCCTATATGGTGAGGGATATTCACCACTCAGTATAGCCCCTATGTCGTATTTACCAAAAGTATTTGAAAAAGAATTACGGCGAATCCCTTTATTGCTTGACAATGGTGCCCAAAGTTCGTATATTTTAGCGTATTTTTTAAAGGTTTTATATGATACATTAAGGTAATCAGCCGCTTTCTTCATGGATTGCGTACTTTGAATAGCGTAATTTATCTGTTTTTTAGTGATATTTAAGGATGGCCTCCCCATTTCTCCAGTCGAGATATTAAGGGGCTTTATCCTATCCTGTGGTGCAATTTCTTTTTTACCATCGTTATCCATAGTATTATTCCTTATATGACAAAATGTCAGAGAGTGATGTGTGGGCTATATATTCCCGTATTACACACACCATTATAACATTATATTAACTATGGTAATAAATAGTAGTTATGGTAAAAAAGACTAATATAGAGTGGGATAAAGTGGGTTATCTTCCCTAAACACTCAGAGTGCTCCCACGAAGTGGATTTATAACATTTTATACAGAGTAGAGAATAATAGGTATAAGAGATATAGGTATATAGAGAATGCTATAATAATTATTGCAGGTGTTTCGGTAGGTGAACTATGTCGTTTTGATAAATTATCGGTATGAATGAATGGCATTATAATAATCTTAAGTACAATATAATCAATAACCCTACTAATATAACTGATAGTATTCTCATCATAGCTTTTTCAAATTCACTCATTATCCCAATTCCAATCTTCTAATGATTTTAATATATAATGCAAGATTCCCATAAACAATATAAAAGGCGTAATCAATACCCATAATATTATCCATAAGTGTTCTTTCATTTTCTAATTCTAAGTTTACGAAATTTTTTCTCTCGTATTATCGTGCGTGCTGATATTGTTCTTGTATTCATTCTTGAATTACAATATCTACCCATTATCGTCATTAAATTCTCCCATCATTCCATCATATATTATATTACCATCAATTGTATATTCATCATACACTAAGGTGTTNTCCTCGCTTGTATCATCTATTCTACTCGCAGGATTATTCGTTACACCACCATTCCAAATAAAATCTTCCTCTTGTTTTGGTGGTGTTAAATGGTCATCTTTCCAAAGTAACGCCAATGTTGACCATCCATCACGAATATATGATATTACGAGCTTACCACCTATCTTAATTATTTCTATNAAATTATCTATTATAACAACTAATTTGGATTCTCTATCTATCCCACTACTCATCTATCTCCACCTCTAATACCGAATGTTTTGGCATCACACTATAAGGTGAGGGAACTTGGATTTTTACGAGCACATATGTCTTTCCATTCCATTTAAAATCTCTCTCGTGGAATCCTATCTCTCCCGTCTCTTTACTCACCACCAACCTATACAAAGCATCCATTAATTCTTCATCACCCCTCATGTGTACGGGCATTCCAATAAATTCTATTTCCAACCAACACCCATATCCAATATCTTGTGAGGGCACTAATCTATATGGAATTATCTCCGTTTGGTGTTGGCCTCTTACGAAACACATTATAAACAAAAACATAACTAAGATTTTTTTATAGTCCATGTAACTACCCTTTTATTTTATTTTGTTATTTGGTGTTCACCGCCAGGTGAATCACCCATGAAAAAATTGTTTAAACTTTGTTGGATATACTCCTCATCAATATATATAAATATATTAAAGAAAAATACAAAAAATTCGTAACTTTATTAAAAAAAATTTGCGTTTACTTTGTAATAGGTGGTAACTTCTCTTCCACCCTCACATTCGAGATACCTCGAGCTTCACATCTTCGTTTGAACCTTTTGTACATTTGATTCAATGCCTTTTTTTGTTTGATAGATAGTGTACCGCGTAANCTNATNTGNTTCTCTATACTATTCAAGAACTCTTCACTNCTACCAATGTAACCTGGTTGATAACCACAACCAGCNAATAGGGTTCTGATGAGATTAATTTTGTATATACCATTTTCAATCTTTTCTCTCATCTCATACTTATCTAATTTAGAATTATCACTTTGCCACTTGGTATAGTTAGATATAATTCTATCCATAGCGATTTCCATTTTCTTAGTAATTTTTCTTTTACCAAACGCAGTGTACATTGAGATAGTAAACTCTCGTGTACTATCANTCTGATAATACCTATGGTCATTCAATATATGGTTCAGTTGTCTTCGAACCTTATTTAATCTATTAGGAAAATCTACTCTACTCATTATCTAAATCATACTCCAAAACTTTGTGAGATATTTGTTCAAGTTTTTCCTTGAGTACATATACAGAACACAAAGCCCCATCAATAGAACTTCGTGAATCTGAGTTTGCGTTATACTCAGGTAAACAATTATTAGCGTTATCTAATTCACCCTCAATATCGGTGATTAGTTCAAAAATTTCGTCCATTAGGCTACTCCGAAATTATTAGTTAAAAAACATGCCTCCATCAATGAGATGTTAGGCTTTTCATTTACCACCCAATCTTCTACCAAATCTAATATTAATAATATGGTATCTGGTGATATGTGATTTGATAGTTCCCAAAATGGGTCGTTCATCCCTACATTACTCATGAAATACACCATCCATAATATCTTCAAATTCATCAACAGGATTACCACCAAACATTCCATCCAATAAATCAAAATCAGATGTGGTCATACCTATTTCATCTAAGGTAACTTTCTTTGTACCATAACCCAAATCGTTCTTAGGAACTCGTTTGGTTTTGGTAACTTTTTTCTTTTTTGTTTTCATAATATATTCCTTATTTATCATACATGAATATACTAATAAAATAGTATATGTGTCAAGTCTTTTTTTTAATTATTTAAGATATATGGTTTATCCCACTTACCAACCCTAACATTGATATACCAACCAACATCAAAATAATCAGTCATGATATCTGAGTTATCGTGGTTACCATCATTCATAGCTGGAATAAGTTCACTTAGAAAAGCAAGAGCTTTTGGGTTATCGGCATAACTCTCGTGATACCAATATTCATTTACATGGTTCTTAATAACTTCACCCCTATTATTGGTGAATGTAAAATCTATTGGTCCACTCTGAAGATTAACATTTAGTGTAGAATAATTATCAACACTAATTGTACCTTTCATATTGTGTTTCTTAAGAATCTCCTTGATTCTTGGAGCCAATCTTTTCTTTTTTTCTTGATTCATGAAAGCCATAATATTTCCTTTTTTGTTACCCCTAAAGGTACGAAAGAAATACTATATAAGTCAAGTCTTTTTTTGAAGTTTTTTTGATTTTTTTAAGATACTTTGAACATATCCCAAATGTGTTTGAACAATAACCCTACGAAACCTGTTCCAATAACCCCACGCCATTTCTGTGAATCTTTTCTGAATTGTGAATTAAGTTTTGTTTCCGCCCATAATCCCTCATGTGGATTGAATAGGTTTTCCTTAATAAAACTCAGAGATTCATCTGTTTTAGTGTGTGCAGTTTCCATCTCTTGTTTTAACTCATCAATAGATTGTGTAATATGGTCAATTTTATTGTGAATTAAATCAAACTCTGTTCTATCTTTTTGGTTCATTGAAGTTTCCTGTGTTTACTTATACGATAATAAATAGTGTATATATCAAAACTTCGTATAAAAATCTACAGGTTTTTAGTGCGATTTTTCTTATAATTTCTTCTTTTTCTTGGTTGTGGTTTTCTTGGTTTATAGTTTTTACTTAATCTAAATATCTCACCCTTGAGTATTTCTCTCAAAGTAGTTAGTTCTTGTATCCTATCATTTGCATCTTGTAATTCAATCATTAGTTTATTATCTTTATTCAAATATAATAATCCTAATCCTAATACACCTATACAGGTACCTAAAAATATTCCACAACTAAATGCTATCCATACTGGTTCCATCATTCATTCTCCTCAAATATATCTCTATCAAGTTCTACAGTCAATCTATAGAACACAATTAGAAATAACATTGTTATTATTAATTCTATCATCCTAATCCATCTTTCCCTTTTAACATCTCATCAGTCTCTTCTTTATCTTCTTTCCACCACTCATATTTCATACCACCCATTTGCCTATTTTGTAAATTGTTTTTGAATTGTGTATCGTATTCCGATTCACTCATTACTTTCCAAAGTTTATCAAACGCCTGTTCATCTATTTGTTTTCTACCAATGAAATATGTTCTTGCACCATTTATTCCAACATCTGACATATCAACTTTATCAATTATTTCATCATACTTATTTACCAAGTACCATTTCACGATTATTCTCCTTTAATCTAATACAATACTGAACACTTCACTCAGTTCTCCATCGATATATGCCCCAACATTTAATGTATCTCCTATCATGGTTCTAATAGGTGCAATCATGTTATTTATTTCACCATCAGAATTTGAGTAACTCGTCCAATTTGTTGTTCTTATTTCAGTTCCATCATATCCTATCACATAAGTGGTATCATAGGCCACATAAACCCAATCATCAGTATATCCACTATGTACAATATAACCAAGTGTATCTCCTAACACCCAATATAAATCTGATTCCCAAGTAACACGAACATTTTGTATTGGTTCACCATTATCTGTGACCATACCTGATATCCTATGTAGAGTTTGGTGATTATCTCTATCCATAATTAGATGATAATATCCATTTTCATCTATTGGTAATCGAGCATCCCACTCGAACATTACATAAGGCTCACCCTCTCCACTATATGTGATATCTTCACACCCAATAAAAAATATACTACCTGCGATTAGGATGTTTCTTATTGAAGCGAGTGTTCTGTTTCTTATTAAACTCATCATAACTTTTTTTCTTCCTTTTTGGTTTTTTCTTTGTTTGAATTTTCTCTTGAAAAGCTTCTTCTTCGAACTCTTCATAATCTTCCCAATTATATTTTGGCATCGATATACTCCTAATATACTAATTTTCTACTATACGAGTCAAGCACTTTTTATCTTTAATTTCTCTACTTTATCAAGAAACTCCGTCATAGTATACTTACCACCCTTTTCGTCAAGAATAGTATAGTTCTCTAATGATTCAGGACTCGTGTTTATCATATTCATTAAGGCCACCCATCCTTGTTCAGGATAAAATGAACCTAAACTCTCTTCACCCAATTGGTTACTACTGAACATTAAGTTTTCTTTTTTCTCTTCTTTATGTAATATAAAGTATGTCATAATCTAATTAATTCTTTTTCTGTTGATTTCAATGATTTTATTTCTATATTGAATATACCAACCTCTGATATTCCTATCTCACCACTATCTTGTANTATCTCNGATAGNTTTTGTANNATTTGAAATTGTTCATTATCTAATCTATCACAATCNAATCTAACCACNACCTTATCTGTTGGATTTAGATGGTCTGAATGTATTCTTTTTTTCAAATCAAATGATGTTCTCTCTTCTTCAATATATTTGTTAACACCATATCCCTTATGTCCAACGAAATCACCATATATGTTATCACACCAAGGCTCTAACATTTCTAACATTTGAGTAGTGCAATTCTCTACTACAAAACCAACACTATATTTAGGTGGTACTATTGGTTTCATCATAGTATCATGTTTTACGAAGTGTCCCCACTTTCTTATGAACTCTCTTGTAGATTTCTGATTTTGTTTCAACCACTCATCTGATTCTCTATTTTTCATAAACACTTGACCATCAGGATTACGAATAGCACCATCTTTGAATCTACTACCCCTACAAGTCATATGGTAAACCAAACCTTTCCATACTTGTACAAACTTATATCCTGCCAGATGAAATCTATTAAATATATCCGAATCTTCTTTTGATTGTGGTGCAAAGATAGGGTCGTGTCCACCAATATAATCCCAATCACTTTTCATTATAGCCCAAGGTGCAAATATACCCTCTGATGTATCTTGGTTTAATGCAAGAGGCCCATACAATATACCATCTTTTCCACTTTGTATATTTTCTACAGTCTGTAACAACTCATCCTCTTTGAACTCTTCAGGTTCTATACCATAATCTAACAATATCTTTTCTGGCCCATCAGGATGTAGTGGTGGTTCTATTCTTGTAAGTGATACTACAACTCCCTCTTTCAAGTATTTATCTATTTCCTTATCTGAATTAGGTGTTAAATACATATCAGCGTGGAATATCATAACTCTATCATGTGTTGCATAATCATTAATCAATGTATCATATAGAATTGTGTGTCCTAATCTCTCAGGTCCTCTGTTCACATGAAGTTTCAACCACTTATCTCTTTTCATCTGAACTAATACCCACTCCATAGTTCCATCTGTACTTGCATCATCTGCAATACATATTTCATGTTCTACTGATTGATTTTTACGAATACTTTCATATGCCTGTTTCAAGTATTTTAGATTATTCCTCGATGGAATGATAAAACTTATTGGTTTCATTTATATTGTTTCCTTAACCCATTTTATAAGATTTTCTTTTGGTTCCCAACCAAGTAACTCATTCGCTAATGTATCTGTACATAGTGTTTCTCTCATCTCACCTGGTCGTTTTGGTATTTTTACCTTTGGATGTTCTCCAAATGCATCTGCCAATTCATTGATAGAATAGTTTTCTCCACTACCTAATTCAAAAAATTGTCCATTTACATCTCTATCAACTAATTTTTCACCTGATAGTATCAATCCACTTACAATATCATAAACATGAGTGAAATCTCTTCTTTGTTCTCCATCCCATGTGATAGTGATATCTTGTTTTTCTTCGTATTGGTTCATGAACACACCCACGACTGTACAATAAGGCCCATCTACTAATTGTTTTGGCCCATACACATTGTAGAATCTACAAACTATTGTTGGTAATTCATATATCTGATGATATAGTTTAACTAATTCTTCACCTTGCCATTTACTAAATGAATATGGATTCGCGTGTACATTACCATGAACTGATGATGAACCAGCATATACTACAGGAGTATTATTTTGTCTCGCGTATTCTAATACTCTCTGAGTACCTGTTGTATTTGTATCTATTGTAGGTGTTGGTTCTTCAAATGATGGTTGTATCCTCGCCAATGCCGCTAAATGATATATCAAATCTATGTTATCAATACCATCAAGAATACCATCTTCTCTAATATCACCATGAATATATTGTGCACCCTCGTGTTCATTTGATTTAAAACCTGTGTAGTAATTATCAATAGATATTACATCATGTCCATCTGTTAATAATTTTTCAATCAAATTAGTACCGATAAATCCACAACCACCTGTTACTAATATTCTCATTCGTTATCTCCGTTTAATATTTTCCAATCTTCTAACCACTTTTCCTCTGTGTAGAAATCTTTGAATCTTTTTTGTGTAGTTTCACTACATAGTTTGTAAAACTTTTCATCTTTTAGTTTTTTTGCTATTTCTTTTGCACCTTGTAAATCACCAACCTTGACTGTTGTNAATGGATGTAATATTTGTTGTGTATCCAAACCCTCATATCCAATACAAGGTATTCCATGAAATCCACAATTCATNGCNAATGTTCCAGCCGCGTGTGTTCTCATTAAATGAACACCTATGTTATATTGTGATAAACAAGTTATCCATTCTCTCCAACTCATATAAGCTAAATACTGAACATCTTCTATTGCATCTTCTTGTTCTTGTTTTCTACCCATTGATGGTGCAGATATGGGATTACCTATTTCCCTTGCCACCATGTAAGAATCAAAACCACCATACCAACTTACGAAGTTTCCACCTATCATGGTTCCATCTCCCCATTCATTTCGTGGAATTAAACCATCAGTAATCATTAAACTTCTCATTACCCTAACATCTTCACAACCCAATCCTAAATAGTATTCTACATCACTTTCATTATGACAGTAAACCCAATCTGCCTCCATCAATGAATTAAAATATTTAAATTGTTGTTCTATTGTATAATCTTGAAAATACCAATGTGGCCCTTCTTGCATTACTGCCACCTTATCACAAAATGTTTTGAAGTGATTGATATCTACTTGTGGATTATTCTTAGGTATAATTACTATTCCTAAATCATACTTTTCACCTCGTGGTGTATCCTTGATAGGTGACCAATCAGCATCTAACGCGATAGACCAGGCGAACTCTGTTCTAGCATTTTCAAATGTTCTTGGAACTTTACCATATATCTGGCCTTCTGAAAAGAATATAACTTTCATTTTATCTCTGATATTGTTAAGAATTGTAGTTCATACTCTGATAATAAGTATTCAACAACTCGTTCAAAATGTAAAAAATTTTCCTCATTCCACACATTATCATTGTGTGTTCCATTTATATGTGATTGAAACATAAATGTATTACCATATAAACTCAAACTTTCTGGTTCATTTATACCATCACATCCCTCAAAGAAATGACATCCCCAATTTATTCCTTTGTTGTGTTCTTCATGTCCTGCCACCCAATCAAATTGTGAACTAATGGCATCTGCTGATTGTTGGTTTACACCCCAACCTGGTGCTCTAAATCCTTTAGGCGTATATCCACAACTCTTCCACAAATCCATACTCTCTTGTAATCTTTGTTGGGCAGGTCCATATTGTAATTCTAAAAACTCCATCTCACCTATACCATCTTGTTGTGTGGCATGAAAATGGCCATGATTACTTAACTCTATCCAATCATATTGTTTCCAAAAATCTACGAACTCTTTTGTGATAGGAAATTTGTTATGGTAATTACTTGGAACAAATAAATTAAACTTTACTCCAAAATTATGATTAAGGTTTTCAAGATATTGTACTTGAACATCACCCTCAATTCCCCATCCCTTTTCAGGATGTACATCATCTATTGCTACTATTACATTATTATTCAATTAAATCACTCCATCTTTTTAATTTTTTCTTTTTAGCCTCTACCCTATCATAAACATCTTCCCAACTGATTAAATCATATTTGTGTAATAATTCAATCATACATTGAACATCACCAACCTCTTCAATTAGTTTTTCATTATCGTAATAATCATCACATCTGATTGCCTTACTACATTGTTGAATTAATTCACCACACTCTTCCATTGTGATAGTTAATAGTTCTTGTAATTTATTTTTCATAATCTCTAAACACATCTTCCCAAGTATAGGTGTAAGCTTGTTTTCCTAAATTAAAAGCATTCTGTTGAGACATCTTATCAGCGTTTGGAAACCAATATTGTTGTTTTCTCATCCTTGTCATGTCTCCATCTGAGAAATCCTGTCCCTTGATATACATTCTTTTATTTGGTAGTTTTCTATTATGTACCAATAAAAGATTTTTGAAGATGTATTGTGGTAGTTCACCCTTGAAATGTATAAAACAATTATTCATAAATGCTGTATCTTCGTGTACAAAGAATACACTTTTTGGTATATTACATCCACTTCTTACAACTTCGGATGATATAACCAACCCACAACCATTAAACTTTAGATTATTTGTTTGTTGTATATCTAATTCATCGGTTTTATCATTTATTTTATCCATCTCTTCTTGTGACATATTGTATCGTAAACTCCACCAATTCTCTGTATCCATTTCTATAAATGGTTTATCAGTAAAATCAGGATGTTCTAAGATTTTCCAAGTATCATCCCACATTTTACAAGTGGCAAAGAATCCAACATATTTTGGTGTGTTTTCTTTCACGGCATTATGTAAGTAATCCAACACTTGAAATGTTTGTTTTGGTATTAGAGCATCACTCTCACCCCACATTAGTATCTCAACATCATCACAATACTTATCATTAAATTCTCTTCTATAATCAGCAATAGTGTAAATACCATTATCTTGCTCTATCAATCTAACATCATAATTATTTTCACCACAATCCATAAATTGGTGTTGGTATCCAAATACATCATTTAGGATATCTCTAAATCTATCTCTTAACTCACCAATACTTGTTTTTTTATCATCAACCTTTTCTAATCCTTGATTCATATTAAAACATATATCAATAATTACATCACTACTATTTTCTATACCATCTAATGATTTCTTTACACTCAATAAGTAATCTTTTATGATTTCTATTTCATAGAATTGTACTAAACAACCTATGGCTATTTTGTTTTCTAATTTATACATAATTTTGTTTTACTTTTTCCCAAACTGCTCTCATTAAATGATTTCTTTCTTTCTTCTCAAACCCATTGAAGTGCCACACCCAACCTACATTCCAAAGTAAATCACTTTGTAATACACCTCGTAAATGTAATTGTTGTAGATTAAATCTCTCATCTAAAAAGTTAATATCATGTTCACTAGCCCTTATCATATAATTAATAGGTGTTTGGTCTGAACCTTTCTTTACAGTCTTATGTTGTCGTAATCTAATTTCATCTTCATTCTGATAATAAAAATCTGTTACTGATTTACACCAATCTTTGTGTTTCTTGTTCAATACTATAAATCCACAATTAAAATAACTTGTCCAATCGAACTTAACATCAGGCCAAAAATCTTGGTATCCATTAATACTATTATGAGTCCACTCTATAAAAAATCTATCTTGTATTGCTCCAAACTCACCATTAGCCTCTTCGAAAAAATTAGGACAATCCCAATGAACCATCGTATCTATATCAACTAATGCCACATTATCATATTCAATACCATTGGCATCTAATACTTCCATGGCATGCCATCTTTGCCATGTTGGTTTCATACCTGGTACTTTATATGTACCATCACCTTTTGGTTGTAATTCATCTTCCAATATGAATAACTCCACATTATTTTTTTTACACCAATAACTCCAACTTTTATAACACCACTCGGCATAATCTAAGTAATCAGGTGCATCGACCATTGCGGTCATAAATACTACATTTTTCATTTTTCTTCAAATACCTCTATACATAATATATTCTTATCATTAACCATTACCCAAGTACCATCAGTTTGTTGAAACTTTGTAAACTGACCTTGTAATAATGATTTCGATATAATATGGTTAAATGTTCTTTTCTCTCCACCAACAAAGTGTATGATTTGTGTTACCACTTCACCAACCGCATTTACTGATGACCTTAAATCTGTATATTCTTTACTACTATCCACTAACTTACCTCTCTATCTGTTAACTTACTAAACTGAAACTTATGTGGTATGTTCATTACAGAAACATCAAATGGTAGATTTTCAATAACATAAGCATGGTAGTTATGTCCACCATGTCTTCCTTGTTTGAAATCTCTATCTCTCTTAAAATAATATTTCCAACCACAAGAATATAAATCAAATGAAAGTGATGTTCCCAAAAAGAAATAATCTGCTGATAGATACGGATACCCATCATCATCTTTTCTTATCAAATCATTGTGTAAATTTAATTCTAAATCTTTATGATTTTGTACTTTATCTCTGAATAGTTTTATTAAATCTTCTGATTCAAATGAAATCTCACTCCTTGTCCACAGAACATAATCATAAATAAAATTATTTTCTAACTCGTGTTTTGTTTTGAGTCCGTTAACTCTGAGTATCAGATAAGAAGCCTTATCTGTGTGATTCTTAAACTCTAATCCACTATCATCTATGAATTCGTTATCAGTACACAAATCATAAAAAGGTTCTTTGTTACTAAAATCATCCCAAGTAGATACGAAGAAATCAAATTGAATATCATCATCTTTCAATTTACTATAACACTCCTCTAATACACTAAATGTTCTTGTTTGTCCCCAAAAACATATCGCTACTCGTTTCATTTTTTCTTTAATCCCACTATTGTTTGTCCACCATCTCCTTGTTGTGTATCTTTGATACTAACAACCTCATCATACCATTCAAATACCTTATGATACTCAGGTCTTGGCCAGAAATCATGAATGAAAACTATCGAACCTTTATCAATATAATTTAATACTTTGTAGGCACAATCAGTTCTAGCTCTTCCATCTATTAATACAACATCGAATAACTTTACATTCAATTTATCTACATAATCAATATACTCATTCCAAACATATTTATCTTTCGGATAAACACAATCTTCGAAACTTGGTATGTTGGTATCTAAATGTTCTGAAGCGTATAATATATTATCATCATACCTCTCCCAAAACTCTTCTCTTTTTGTTGGAACACCTTTCGGTATATCACATAAATGTATTTCTACATTATCAAGTTTATCGTTGTATATTTCTTGTTGAACATTCCAAAACCAATCTAAATTATGTTCAATACTATAATACTTTTTTACATATCTTGGAAATATTGTAGTNCTACCACCACAACCATATTCCAACATAATNTTTTTATCACTAAGATAACTCTGAATTAAATCTATTTCTTTNGGATGTATATTGGCTCTTAACATAACTTTGAGAATGTGTGCCTATCTTGTTGATTACCATATACTAATTCATAATCATATTTTATTACTTCGAAACTTTCACCACCTCGTGATTTGGCGATGTTATCTCTTTCTTTGGAACCACCCTCAAATAATATATGTTTACCTTTTTTAATCATACTTTTAATAAAATGATTATCTAATATTTTTTGTATTCTTCTACCCTCATTATGAACATCTATGTAGAGTAAATCAAATTCAAATGGATTATCGAAGTATGTATCATAACTTTCATTGTAATAATATATATCAGTATCAATCTCCCAAATACGAAAATTATTTAATGCACCTTGATATTTTTCAGTATCTAATTCTCTTGAGTATAATTCACCACCATAAGTTTCTTGAGCTTTTCTCATGTGTATTGTCGTAGAACCCCAACCACTACCAAACTCAACTATTGTTTTTGGTTTGTGTTGAATTACATAATCATATAGTTTATGTAAGTAACCCATTGGATATGGTGTAGGGATATTTGTTTTGGGATACATTACCAACCTTTTTTGATACAATCAACGATGTATCTTCTATCTTTTTCGGTTACCCACCAACCAACAGGAATACTGATTAATCTTGGTGTTATCCAATCAAGTGATGGTAGATGTGTTCTATATTCTTTTACACAACTATGAATATCATTTCTTTCATGAACTTGAGATACCATAATACCACACTCTTTCATGTGTTTCATAAATTCATCCTTATGGTCAACTAACATACTATAAATCCAAAATGATGATTCATGGTTATCTTTTCTTTCTAATAAAGTTACACCCTTTACATCTTTTAATTCTTCATCATAAAAGTTGGCATTACTTTGATGTTTACCAACTATCTCATCAATGTGTTTGAAGTTAGAGATACCAATGGTGGCAGCAATATCATTCATATGAAACTTATATCCCCACTCTTTAATATCTTCCTCACATCTAAAATCTTTTTTATTTGATTCTCTATCTATTCCATACCATCTAAGTAACTTAGTTCTTTGAAAAGAATCCCTATTAGGTGTAATCAATATTCCACCATCACCTGTAGTAATATGTTTGATAGCTTGAAAACTAAATGTACACCAATTACCATGTGAACCTATCGGTTTATTATTATATGTAGAACCCATGGCGTGAGCACAATCCTCAATAATCATTGGTTTGAATCCAAATCTCTTTTCAGTTTTTCTTACTATTTCATCCAACTTATCTAAATCAACAGGATAACCACCCCAATGTACAACAAATATGACTTTGGTTTTCTTAGTTATCTTTCTCTCTAAATCTTCTAAATCCATGTTCAATGTTTTCTTATCCACATCGACCCATTTGATATTTAGATTATTGGCAAGTATCGGCCAGTTAGTTGCCGTACAAGTTAGTGGTGTTGTTAACACCTCATCACCATCTTCCATACCTGGCCATATTTCTCTTTGAGCACAACCATCAAAGGTTTCCATGATAGGTGTTTTCAATTGATGTAATGCCAAATGTTCAGCTGATGTTGCCGCATTTACAGTCGATACAAAATCTGTTCCAAAGTATTCTCTTAGTTCTGATTCAAACTCCTCTACCTTTGGCCCTTGACCTATAAACCCACTATTTAATACTTTCTTTACCTCTTTGTGAGCATCTTTATCCATGTAAACTTTAAATAATGGTATCATCTAAAAATCTCCTAGCTTCTTTGTTCCACAACTCTATTGTTTCTTGTGGTCTTGTTTCTCCTCTACCATAGTGATAAAAAAATGGTTTATCATTAATTGAACATTGTTCACCATGTGGTAGATTCAATATATGTTTTGATTTATCACCAACATAATCACCACTCATTGTAAACGCTGTGTTTTCTAATATCAAACAAGTTTCTCTATGTTCAGCCGCTTTCTTTGTTATGTTACCACAACTATCCACATAAGTTGCATCAGGATATAAATCATACTTCTCAAAATTTTCTCTCTTGAAAATCATAAACATCTCTCTACAAATACCTCTATCAAATCTATTACTTACTAAAAAATTGTTCTCCAATAATGGTAGTATATCATCTTCCCAATAATCAAGAAATAATATATCCGAATCTAAAAAACAAACTATAGGATTATCTGTATTCTTCATACCCATAGTTAAACCAGCCGAATGATTCTTACTACCATCACCTGGTTTTTTCCACACACCATTTTGAGGTCCTTTTAGAATCTGATAGTTATCTTTATCCTTATAGATTTCTTTATACCTATCTAAATCAGTTCCATTTTCAATNAATGTAACTCTATGTGGTGTTTTGGTNAATCTCTCCATACTTTCTAAGGCGAGTTTAACATACTCAGTATTTTTGTAACTTACCATTATGAAATCAATCATCGTGTACTCGCCTCATATTTATGACCTTCTAAACCAAAATTAATAAATGGATTTAACGAGTANATATTACAATTATACACCTCTTTAATCTTTTTCTTAACTTCNAGTGTGTTACTCTCTATCGTGGCAACCCACTCATGTTTACTGGCGTAATTATCAGCACTTCCCCAATCCGATTCGGTATAGTTTGGTTCGTAAAGTACACCATCAATAGTACCACAATCATGTCCAACTAAAACTATATTAAACGCTCCCATATATGCCGCAAGATTAATAGCACTTGTGATTGTAGACCTTGATACCACAAGTTTATCTGTACCAATAACAGATAATACCTCATCATTCATATCCGCACTTTTATTATCTAAATGTTCAAACATATANCCTAATTCATAATCAATATTGTTTTTAGGGTCTTTGTGATGACCTGTATGGTGTTCAGGATATACTAATGGTATTGAAAGTTCTTTTATCTCCTCAACCATTCTCGTGAATCGTGGATGTTCTAATAAATCTTTAGCGATAACATAACTACAAGGAAACTTTTTAAACACATTGTTAACTCCAATNACTANCTTATCCGCGAAGAAACTTGGTTCAAAGTATGTTGTACTTGAACCAGCACATATAATGTAAATTGTTTCAGTATAATGTAAATCTTTTAGTTTTTCAATACTATGCATTTAAACTCCTATACACATGCTCAGCCACCATAAAGTCAAACTCAGTATCTATATCAATAGATTCAATTTCATCTGTAACATGAAATGTTGGTGTATCAGTTACNACATTTCTNAACTCATGTAAATCTTCACAAGATATAATACAACATCCATAGTTTACAGAATANATATCAGGTAAATCTTGAGAGTTTGGTGCATCACTTGGGTCATAATTTAATGGTTCTCCATCCAACCACATATGATGTTTTTGTAAGGTGACCGTAACTATATTTTGTGCTCCAGCCCTAAACTTTGATATACATTCACTTATGGTTTCGTTACTTAACAATGGTGATGTACAAGGTGAGTACATGATATATTCACTATCAACTGATGTAGTTAAATTTACCATGAAATCACTATTATTTACCTCACTACTAGCATAGTAATCTTCTCTACGATGAGCTGTAACATTATGTTTACGAGCAATATCTAACATCTCTTGTGAATCACTCGATACAACTATTTCATCCAACCCTATAACTTTCTTAAGAGTTTCTATTTTTATATCCAATAATGTTGAATCTGCAAATGGTTTTAGGTTTTTATTCTTAACCCTTTGAGAACCTTTTCTGACTGGTATAACTGCTGTTAATTTATCTTTTTTCATATCGTAACCTTTAATAAATAGTTAATTAATTCTGTATAATCCACACTTTTTTGTTTCTGTTTCAGGTGTTCTCCAATAAGTCCAAGCGTTACCTTTTTTGTATATCTCATAACAATCTCTATAAACATCAACATTTAATTCATAATCACCAATCTTATCTTGATAATATGTATCCCATATTCTTTTTGGTATCTCATGATATGATGGCCAATGTGTTTCATATTGTAGTAAATCTGTAATCAATAATGGATGGTCAACTCTTGAAAACATCAATTCCCAAGTCATTTTATGGTCTATCATTCCATACTCACCCATAGGATTATGTGTAAATATATAATCATAATTATCTTTCTTTGAGTTAACACAATCTACAATCGTATTCTGGCAATCTTCTAATGTGGTTCCACGAGTTTCTAATTTATAATATTCTGATGGATAATCAAAACAAGTTAGTGGAACATTATACTTTTCACAAACCTCTTGTAGTAAAAACTTTCTATGTGCGTATTGTTGTCTGGCTGGATTATTGAAATCTGATGTAACCATTATCAATTCCTTTTCAATCGTAGGGTCTTGAAATATTGGCCAACCAAATATAATCTCATCATCAGGATGAGCAAATACCATTAATACTTTCATTTTTTCCTCATATAAGTTAATAACTTTTCTGCTATCATTTTGTGTCCTACTTCTGATGGATGTCCATCTATTTGAAATACATCGTTGTTGAAATCAAAATCAGGTCTGACAGGATTATCTTTGTTCATCCAACAATTTCTATTATTATCCTTACACCAATTTTCAGTAATTATATCAATCAATGTATTATTTGGTTTACCCCACTCTATAAAATTCTTACCATCCACATCAACTTCCAATTTATAATCATAACCAAAAATAGGATTAAAAGCGTGTGTCATCACATAATTATATCCATGTCCATCTAAAAACTCTTCTACATCTTTAATATGTTGTGGAAATATTTCAAGAGATATTATATCTTCATTCATAAAATATTTATCTCTACTATAAAGTTTATTAGCTTCATCTCTGTGTGGTGAAGTCCAAACTATAAATATAAAATCATCCTTTTCAAACTTCATATTCATAACCTGTCTACGAATCAAACCATTAGTATTACCACTTATTCCTAAATTAATAAATGATTCTGTTTTGTAATCTAATTTATTAGAAATTATGTAAGGGAAACTATGTTCAGTATTTACTCCATCTCCTCTACACCAAGAATCTCCAAATGCAAAAAATCTTCCCATCACTTCTCCAAATAATAATCAGCTACTTTCTGATGACCTGTGTGTAAACAAATTACATCATTTATACCAACACTCATATCACAAACACACCATTGGAATGGTAAAACATATGGAGTCCATCCTCGTTTCCATATGGCTCTCCACATAGATAAAGGCCCTCTCGCGGGATTGGTTTCCATCTCATTCAAATACTCTTTTAATAAATCTTTTGCATCTTGGTTGGATGTATCAAGAGTTATTGGTGACATATTTGTAATCATTCCATTTCCACGAGTAGGGTCTTCATCAAAAGTATAATTTCCATCCATTCCTCTAATCCCATCAAACCTAACTTGTAGTCTTGGATTTTCAGGAATACACATACCAAACTTTTGTGTTAGTGGAACTATTGTTTGGAACTCCTCGTTCACAACATACATATCTGAATCCATACAAATAGCAATATCTGCATCTGATTCCAACAAACCTTTTACTTTATAATAATCATTACTTCTATTACCATGTCTTTGTTCACCTTTACTTGAAATAGAATTATTATCAAATATGTTATTGGTAATCATCTCAACTCTATATGGTAATGGTGTATCAACTGATACTTCTGTATCTGTTATTAAAGTTAATTTTAAATCATGTTTACTTTTCATATTATTAGTGAATGTGGTTAATGTAGGGTCTAATCTTTGTGAACCATCAAAAACATTACCACCCATGTTTTTTCTTTCTTCACCAAATTCTGCCATTATTAATTCAATCTTCATTAATATCTCCACGCTAATTTTCTACCATCTTTATTATCCACTTTTATTTTGGGATAATACAAAGGATGTANATGTCTAAATATTTCTTGGTCATCCGCCATCTTATGGTGTTCAGGTGCTTCTGGTGGATGTTGTGTAAATCTTTTATCATCTTTGTAAGTTAAACACTTTTTAAGTATCTCAATCATAAACTCTGTTTTACCAATACAAACTCCACAATTTAAATAATAACCAAATTGATTATCAGGATGATTCATGGCCGCCGTTCCCCATTCACCATGAAAACCACCTTTATTTCCCGCTCTGAATGTTGTTCCCATAAATAACATATCACAATCATACTCATAAAATATATCTATGATTTTTTGTGGGTCATCTTTGAGTATCACATCACCAGCATCACACCACATTGTTAATTCGGTTGTTTCGTTGTTTTCTAAATACTCAAGTATCCATTGTTCTTTCATTAAATGAGCATACATACCATACTTCTCAACCTTTTCTTTATCAGTTTCATGGTGTCCACATACTGGTTTACTAACAACCACAGGTAAACCTATACCAAGATGGTGTAAGTTTCTTTCAAATATACTAACTTTTTTACCATCTAAATCAAACAATTCATTATGTCTGTGTAACTTAGATTCAGCACTTCCCAACTCATCATCAACATAATTGTGAGCTGTGATAAAAGTTATGTTATCTGGTTTCTTGTACGCGTTTTTGAGATAATCTTCTTTAATCATAAAGTTCATTATATCTCTGGCGTGTGGACCGGCGTGTACGATTGGTTGTTTTATCTCGTCCTCTGGTCTTCTCATATGTGTATCACTCATAATCTATCCATTATATATTCTGCAAATAATTCATGTGCTTTTTCATTAGGATGATGTTCTGGTTTTAATCCAGCGTACTCTAATGAAAACTCTCTAAAGGTTTCACTTGGATTTATCAAACTTGGAAACCTATTTGTATCAATATTTTCTACATATAACTTATTAACTTTATCTAAATCAAACCCATCTATAATTTCAGCTCCAGTCTGATTCCACATTATATGTTGTCCTGCATCTATTTTGAAAAAGAAATAATTAATATTATGTTTTTTTAAGAATGATTCCACAACCATAACTTCCCACATGAAATCTAACATATCTTTTTCTGTAGATTGAAATAATCCGTAGTAATAGTATGGAGCGTTTTGAGTATTACTTACTGAGTTTGGTGTTAATCCTTTCCAACCCTCATCATAATATTCCCATCGTGAAACTAAACTCCAACCTATAATTACATCTAAATCTTTTGGGTCTTTACCACTATCAATATATTCCATTAGATAGTTCATAGTTTTTCTACAAATCTCTTCATTACCAGCTCCACATCTCGCCTCATTGGTAACAAACATATTTCTTGTATGGGCGATTATAGATGGAAACCTTTCAACTTCAGGATGGTTTAACTCATCCCCAAGTGTAAAACTACAACCATTTGCGTATAATGTTCTCATTTATATATAAAAGGGTCTTTCTTTTTTAACTTCTTGAGTTTCTTATCAATCTTTCTTTTCATCTTCCAATCCCAATATTTGTTCTTGAACCAATAGTAGATTTTAAACTCACCCCAAAAAATATTATCCCAAAAACTCATAATACTTCCTCTAATATCTCATCCCAATTATTATTGAAATGTAAACCCTTATCATCAATATAATATTCCGCTCTTGGTTTTTCCCAAGTAACATAATCTATGTATTGTAAAACATCATGTTTCTCTAACCATTCTTCCACTAATTCTATTCCCGTCATACCATTTACTAATGGTCTATCAGGTCTACCTTTAGCTGTAAAGATTACTATGTTCCACTTTTCAGATAATTTCTTTAGGGCTTCTAAACTACCCTCAATTGGTTCACCATAACAAGTTCCATCATACCAACCTTTATCAAAGGTATGTATCACTCCATCAAAATCTACGGCTATGTTTTTCAGTTCACCCTCTAAACCAGGTGGTACATTTAAATTAGATATCTCAGTATTAACTTCTGATTCTATACCTAACTCTTCGAATCTTCTCTCTTGAGCTTTACCAGCAATCGTAGGACATTTGAATCCAGCCCCATGTATTAACTCGTATGTTAGTGCCAATGATAGTATTTCAGATGTATGATAATTTATCACATCAAAACTAATTGGTATTATTCTTTTATCTAAACCATCTTTTGGTTGAGCACTCCATAAACAACCATTGATACCATTTTCAATCGCCCAATTCAATCCGTAAACTAATGAGTTAGATGAATCACCTGTAGTAGAACAACTCATTCCAATCGCTAAACACTTTGATTTATCCAATCCTCTCGTTCTTATCTCTAACCATTTACCTAACCAAGTTTCAAATGATTCATCTGAAATTATTGATGTGGCCAAAATACCACTACCTGGTGCGATTACATTTTTATTAGTTAACCTTGACATATCAATCGCGGCATGGTCGGCAACNCCAAGATTACCACCATGTCCAAACAAAAATATATGTTCGGCATTATTAAATTGTTCTTGTAGTTCTTTCCACTCTTTAGTTCTACCTATTTTTCTAAACTTACTATCAAAATTTTCTATACTAACCATTTTCTTCCTCGTTTATATTTTCTAAATTCTTGAATAAGTCGTGGTAGTGTTGAATATAATCATTAGCTGTGTACAACTTATTCCATAACTTACCAGCATTGTAACACATTTCAGTATTTATATCTTCAAAGTTATCCATTACACTTTGTATAACTTCATTTAAATTTGACCAATCGTATTGAACACCAAAATATGTTTCCCCGTCAATATAAATATTTGGTTTTGTAAGAACCATACTCATATCTGGCTTAATTAATAAAGTATTTAATGCCATAACCTCAAAATCTCTAAAACATATTTCACCCATACCAAATGGTGATAAACAAACTTTAGAACTATATAGATTTGAGATATATTGTTCATAAGGTAATTGTTCTGTTATACATTTGAATGTACCTGTATCAAGAATATCCCAAGCTCCTTTTCTATGTTCAGTATAAGGTATATCATTTCTAAAAGTGTGTTCATAATTTTCTTTGTGTTCGGCCTGATAAATTGCACAAACATCAATCGGTTTAAAATCTGTTGGTGGATATACATTTGAGTTATTAAATAAATGTCCTTGTAAGTGTCCAAGATTCCACCCACTAAGTTTCATTTTATTTCTTTCTTCTTTAGTTAAATCATAACTTAAATCATTTTCACCTTTACCCCAAAACCATCTTCCAAAATTACTTGGATTTTTATACAAATCAAAATCTAAAAACTGATTCTTAAAATAATAAATTGGATTAGTGTTTCTAACCACTTCAATACCACCCATTATAGATGTTGAATCAGAACCATCAAATAAAAAGTAATCACCACCTTGAGATAATTTCTCTACATTTTCACTTCCCCACTCAATACTTTGTTCCAATGGTAATTTTTTATTAATAAAATCATTCATACCAATAAATAAATAATCGAAATCATTTGAGTTTGTAAATTCGATTCCAATCTGTTTAAAATACTCTTGACATGCCATCATCATTCTAAATGTTGGTTCATTTCTATCCTTGTAAGGTTCGTGTATTTGTACTTTTATCATGAGTAATTATCCATTGCTATTGTTGTGTATAATTGATTTTGTTGTTCTTGTTTGTGTATTGTTTTGGGATGATACAAACTTAATTCTTCTTGTGGTGGTAAATGTGAGTATGTTTTACAACCTGTGATTTGTTCATGTACTGGTCTTTTCCATCTAATATCATCTCGGTTTTTAAAAATTCTTGATTGGTAATCAGGATAGTTAATCCATCCTTGTTCCGTTGTTCTCCAATGCCATTGTTTTAGATGTTGTTCTGTAATACCATCGACTGTATTTATTCTTGGAACCCAAATTAAATCAACAGGATTAATTTCAAGTATTTGTTTTAATTGTTTTATTAGTATTGTGTTCGGATATTCATCGGCATCAATATGAAAAATATAATCACCCTCACACTTTTCGATTACAAAATTTTTATGTTTGGCAAAATCACCACTAAGTTTATGTGTGTGCCAATAAATACCTTTCCAATCTAAGGTTTCATTCATCCACTTAGATATAACTTCCTCTACTTTTTTATCATCACCATCTTGTACAATAATGATTTCATCTTCAGTATCAGTTTCATTAACTAATAAATCTAATAACTGATTTAATTCTTCGTGTTCCTTGTGGACTGTAATACCATAACTTATTTTCATTTAGTCCTCTAACATAAATGCGTTTTTTATTCTTTGTTCTGATTCAAATCTATCTAATGTATCTTTAGGTATTCCTTTGTAATCAACTTCAAGATAAACTCTTCTTTTCAAACACTCTCTTCTATCAAATGTTCTGTAGTTTTTATTTGTTCTTACAAACGCTTTCAATCTATTATATAACTTAGTGTTCTGTGCTTTAGATATGGTATCTGGTAAGTTCGCTGCTAGTGCATCTTCTTCCATTTCCAACCCACCAGTTCTGTTAAATAATTGTTCAACTTTTGTTGTTGTTAATGGTCTTGTTATTTGTGTATCCAACACTAAGCCAACAACATATCTCTTGATTCTACCTGTAGATTTCTTTCTGTATTTTAAATCAGGATTAAGTAGCATAATAGTTCTTTTGTAACCACGAGTTTCATTTTTGGTTTTATATACGAAAGATATTATTTGACCTGGTTCAACTTTGTGCCAAGTGGTGTTTCTTAGTGCCATTAATCAAGTTCCTTAATGATTCCCATCTTCTGACAAGCTTCTAAGAATTCATATTGTCCAAATGTTTCAGCGTTCTCCACATCTAATATTTGGTCATGACCTTCATACTTAGGGTCTTTCTTCTCCAACTCTGTTAATGGTCTAACTTGTGCTAATTTGTAAACCCATTCATTTTCTGTTCCCTCAGGATATATCACACCCAACTTACCCATGTTTAATACTGATGGAAACCACATTATATTTCTACTCTCATCAAATAGAGCAACATCATTCATCAATTGTGTGGCTCCAGTCTGTGCCTGTTTTAGTTCAGGTGAATCCCAAGTGTAGGCTGAGTTACTTGTAAACCCACAATTAAAACACATAAAAGAACTAAACTTTTTTCCATCTTGGTCTTGTACATCTTCAAAACATTTCTCTTCATTGAAACAATTTGGACAAGTTATTTTTAATTCTGCCATCTTACGCCTTCTTTAGTTTAGGTAGTTTAATTTTATTATCATCAACCTTGTTTAATTTAGGTAACTTTAACTCTACAGATTTAGGTAATGTATCTAATACACTATCAATCTTCTTTTCAAGAATACCTTTCATAGCTTCAAAAGAAAATTTCTGTTTTGTGTAAATCTGTAATTGTTTTGCTTTTACTAAATACTTTTGATAATTCTTATGTATATCTTTCATTATATTTGATGCCACACTATAATTGACCGTTATCCATTTATTTTCAGGTGTATCCATCAAAATATCTTTTGGGAAAGCTTCTTTTGGAGCTCTATTTAATGTACCTGGTAATAATACGGCATAATTCTGATTCAAGAAATCTACATGTCCACTCCAACCTGGTGCAATAACTGGTTTACCACTTTGAGTTGCTTCTAATAATGGTCTACCAAATCCCTCACCATGTGTGAAAGTAATGTGAGCTTTTACTTTAGGATGATTATATAATTCATTCATCTGTTCATCCGTAAAATCACCATGTATTAAATAAATATTTGGTAACACTCCTTTAACAGCACTTTTGATACTATTAATTTTCTTAAGTATATCCTCTCTATCCAAGATACTGAAATCAGCTCCACTTGTTTTCAAGTATAGTGCTGGTGGATTTTTAACATTTTTAAATGTTTCTAAAAATACTTTAATNAACATACCAACATCTTTTCTATCTTGTCCCAATCCACCTTGTAACCAATGTCCAACAAATAAGAAACCCAAANTNTTCNTNNACATTANNNAATACTTCATTTACTTCATCTGAAAACTTANTTACAGGTTTATATANATCTGTATCAACACCCTCAAATAAAACAGAACTTGGTTTATTCATCTTTACAACAACACCTGGTTTTTCTTCTACATCAAACTCAGCCACTCTAAAATGATGTTCTGAAAATTTAGATGTAAAAATAGTTTCATCCATNCTATTTGTTGCATCAACCCATTGTGGTAATGGTATTGAAGTTTCCATACCAGCCGTCATACCAATATTCTTTTTNGCNATTGGTTGAAATTCATTTGGTATTACAATGTGTAAATGTAAATCAGGTTGTGTTGGTAATGATGGATTATCTAAAATATGTGCCTTGATTTTTTCATGATGTTCATTCCCATCCTCTAACGCGTTTAGTGGTGTTGAACCCCAACGAACTGAATTAATTTTAACATCATACTTATCTAATTCAATCAAAGCTCTACATACATCTCTTGTGTGGTTTCCATATCCACTTCTTGTTTTAACTGGTCCTGTAACTAATACTAATGGTTTACTCATATTATACCTTATAAATGTTTATCTTTTTTCTCGGTTCAAATTTTTTCATGGCAGTATCCATATGGTCAATAAAGTTTTTACACATCCAACGAACACTCATCATAGATTCATCACCTGTTACAAACTCATGTCCTTTGATACCACATTCTTTTCTTCCATCTTTACCTACTTCATACCATTCTTTGATAGCGTTTCCTGCATCTTCCCAATCACATCTATCATCAAAAATATATGGTGTAGGAACTGAACCCATCAAAGCTCTCGTCCTTGGCCAAACAGGTTTTACCCATTCACCCCAAGTTAGTTCCTCGTCGTGTTCCCACTCTTTCCAATTGTGTAATGATTTAATTTCTTTGTAATCTTCAGGAGTTAGTAACTTATCTTTAATTCTAAAACCACATTGGTCTTGTAAGCCACCTGTAACATTAACAATAATAGGTGTTCCACTCATTAGTGATTCACAAGTTCCTAATCCAAATCCCTCGTTACTCGCGATGTTCATTGTAACATCAGCAATATTATATAAGAAATTCATCTCTTTGTTTTCGAGTTTTTTCGTACTGAAAACCACATTACACTCTGGTGCGATTGCCTCAATTAATGCGGGTAAATCTGTTCCGTTACTATCAACTGGTTGAGTATGCATCACATAAGTAACTTTATCTCTTTTATCTTCAGGTAATTGATTTACAAAATGTTGAAATGCCAAAATACAATCACCAACCATCTTTCTACGAATATTTCTGTTTACATAAAGTAAAACGAACTCTGTTGGTTTATTACCTAATAATTGGTTTTTAAATTTATTTAATTCTAATAATTCTTTTTCATCAACTATTGGATAGAAATACTTTTCATTAATACCATGTGGAATATATGTTGAATCCCAATCTGTTCTTGGTTTTTTAACTGATACCTCATCAACTATGGCACAAGTTTGTTTTGAAATGTTCATAATTAAATCACAACTCTCATAGAAAAATTGATTATATTTTGGTGCTGGCCAATCATCCCAAATATTATAATAAAATATTGGAATATTTTGTCTTAACTCATGTTCCATGTGATACAACCAACCCCAAAATCTTGGGTCTGTATAGTGAAGAATAGCATCAGGTTTTTCTATGTTCATTATCTCTCGTAACATTTCTGGATTACCATAACCATTTGTAGGATATACTTTTAGATAACCATCTTCCAATCCAAGTTCATCTTTTAGTGCATCTCTCATATCAACAACCTTACCATTATCGGGATGTTCTATTGCCCCACCAATTTGAACCCAATCATAGTGATGAGCTGTTCCTAAAACAAACTCTCTTGACATTGTTCCAACTCCACTACTCATCCTCAAATCATCTGATAATAGTAAAATCTTCTTCTTCTTATTCTTTTTTGTAACTTCGTTAACTGACTTTAACTTCGGTAATTTTAATGCCATACTATAACCTTTATTGTTTGTTAAAATTTACTTCCACTTTGGTGTAAGTTTTCATGTTCTAATATTTGTTTTCGGAAATCATCATCGTAAACAAATTTATCAAGAGTTCTGTTTACCAATTTTTGTAATGAAAATTCATTATCTATTGTTTCGTTTTTGAATTTCTTGTATAACTCTGATATAACCTTGACCGAAGTCAACTTTATTTCATCCATAATAAATACCTCTTCTCGTTCTGTATATATGTATATATAATAAGTATATAGTTAATCGAAAATAATCGATTTTTTATTAATTTTTTCTGAATATTTTAATGCAGATAATGTTCCATTAGTTACTACACCATCTTTACAAAACGCAACCACTTTATCACTATACTCTACTAAATCCTTATTTCTTCTATGATAATTTCCTACATTGTATGGTTTACCATATCTAAATGAACCTTTAACACAATGTATATTATGTGGTTCGTGGTAAGGTGGAAACTCACTATAGTTTATTTCAAAATCAAGTGCGAATCGTTTTGCATATTTATCTGCTCCGTCTTTAGCACCACCACTTACTATAACCAAATCCTCTTCGAATTTGTTTTTTAATTGAAAAATAAACTCTTTTATTTTTCTTTTATTTGTGTAACCCCTTGACCCGATAATTGCTATTTTCATCGTCATTTCTTTTTTGTTTCTTTACTGGTTTGTCCGTTTGTATAAAATCCCATATCTCTCTACACCTTTTAATACCTCTTGATATCCCACCATTATCTGTGTAATGTGTTGCGAATCGATAATAATTAGGCCCATATTCATCATATTTATGTTTTGGTATAACATCATACCAAATAAAATCTCTCTGTAAATCAAAAAATGTAGGTCTTACTATTGATTTATAATTTGAATGTGGTAATCCATCCCACATATCTGAAAACATAACAACATCTCTTGAATCTAACTCTTTCTTTTCATACCAAAAGTAAATAGATTTTACATGCATTGGTTTGAGAGTATTATTTATATCCTCTAATAAATCTAATTTACCTATTAAATCAGGTAAATAAAATCTGGCTGTTATATTAAATGTATTCATTACAAATCCTTACATAATCTACACTTCTTGTGTTTCTCACACTTCTGATAATCATTATCGATAATATTACCATCTTCATCGTAACACTCTTCCATAAACTCTTGTAACCTTGTGATAACTTTATTGATACTTGGTTTACCACTCGCTGGTGAAAACACTTGTATTCTTTTTTGGGGATAAGCTATATTCTCATATAGTTTTCTCTTCAATATTAAATATTCAATATCTATTTTATCGATAGGAATTTCTCTTTCTTTTGAAAAGAATTGTTTATATAATAATAACTGATTTGTTTTGTTTTTATCAGCCTTCATGTATTTGTTCCAACCCATTGTGGCTGTTTTGATATCGATAATCTTTACACGACCTGTAACTTTATTATGTAAAACTACATCCATGTACCCAACAAAATTTAAATTGTTAGGTAAATTATAATTTAACCCAACTTCAATACCTAACATCTCTGTATTCTTTTTAGGAAAATAACTATTTTTTCTCTTTAGAAATTCATCAATAATATTATTTCCATCTTGAAAGAACTCTTTCATCTCTTCTAATGTAACTTCAAAATCATCACCATGTTGTTCTTTTGATATCTTGTAGTTTTCTTCCATTCTATATTGAAGTATATCTTTTAATGGTAAGTTATCCGCTTCTTTGATTGTTCGTTCATAATAACAAACTAAATATGCTTGAATGGTTTCGTGTAGAGCGGTTCCAAATAAAGTATAGATGTTCCCATAAAATGTTGTTTGTTTATCAACATAATCTAATTTCCAAGTGTAAGGACATTTATCCCATTTGGCGAATTGTGAGTAACTTATTTTCCCCATTTTCCTCTTCCTACTATTGTGGCCATAATACCATAGTTTGATACATCTAAGTAAGCATCTTCCATAGGTTCACCCTCAACGGCATTTTCTCTACCACTTAGTAGTAATGTTTTTAATCTTTGTAGTTTATCATTCATCCTAAACCATAAACCTGTGAGTGATAATTTAATCTCATCTGGTGTTTGTAATTGTGTACCAACTGAAATATTACCAGGACCATAATCATGTTGTTTATGTAAGAACAATCTGTATTGTTCTGCTTGAATCCTTTTAAACTCTGTGGTCATTTCTGGCCACTCTTTTTCCATTTGTTCTACAACATCATATTCATGTGTAGTGGATGTAGGATTATCTTTTATAATATTTGCCATATTATTCTCCAATTTATTATGTGTAAATATACGAAACTTTTGGTATAAAAGTCAAGTCTTTTTTAAACAATTTTATCGATGATACCATATTCTAAACATTGTTCAGCGTTTAGATATGTATCGTTTCTTTGAGTTAGTTCCCAAAATCTTTCATCTTTGTTGGTAACTTCTGCCATGAGTTTATTAATGTTAACTTGTAACTTTTTCAAATGGTCAACACCTTTCATAACATCTGAAGTTTTACCAGCTTCAAAGGCTGAACCCTCATGAACCATGACGGTTGCGTTCTTACTCATTGTTCTTAAACCTGTACCACATGCTAATAATACTGAAGCGGCACTCATACAAGTTCCAACACAATGTGTATTAACTTGTACATCTAATCCTCTGATATAATCTACCAATCCCAACATAGCGTAAACATCACCACCATAAGAAGCAATACTTAAATTAATACTTGTTCTTGGATTTGTTCTCTGTAGGTAATCACACTTTACTATTGTTGAATACAAAGAATCTATATCAAACTCATAGTTCATATAAGTGGTATTTGTTTGTGAGTTAACACCCCATTCCATCTCTTTCATAAAAAATTGCTCTTCTTTTCTATAACTCATTACTTACTCCATATTTTTTTTAATTGTTTATCTTCCACGCCATACTTCATGATGATTGTGGTTACTTGTTCTTTTGTTAAGATGTTAAGATAATCCTCAACTTCTCTCGTACTACATTGAAAGTAATCTACTAAGTGTTCCATAGCCCATTTCTCAATCTTAGANTTCTTCTTAGATTTAGTGTACTTCAAAAAGGTTCTACCCTTTGGAATTATATCAATATAAAACTGATATACATTTTTAGGAGCTAACTCCCAATACTTTTGTAACTCATTTACAACTTGTATCCAATCTGATTTCATACTAAGAAAACGATGAACCATGTAATTACTCCAAGTTTTTTTATCACCCTCNTCNAGTGANTCCCAATACATNGGATTTTGTACATTTGTAATTTGTTTTATNTGGTCGAATANACTNTNTGNCATNTTCTGAAACCTTTNATATAAATAGTTTAATTTTTTCTGAAACCAGAAAGAAATTTATCCACCCATTCATTTTTTTTCAAATCAATTGATAAGGTAACTCTATCGGCATTACCCTCGTTAAACATACTATGATTTAACTTTACATTAAATGTGTGAATGAAACCTGCTTCCATTCTAAAATTTTTAAATCGTGGTTTAAATTTTTTATTAAAGGTGTAAAGTGTGTGAGAATTTTCTTCAGTCCACTCTTCTTCCATTTCACAATCAGTTACTCCAAACCAACAACCATTGTTCGTTCTTATTGGTATTTGAAACCTAACTATATCATCACCCATATCTCTATCGTTGTGGATACCATATGATGTTCCTGCCTTTCTTCTTAACAATCTGAATGATGTTACTTCTGTTTGAAAACTATCATATATCTCTTTGAAATAAGGTGTTTTCTTTATTATACCTGTGTATGGTTGATTATTATAATGGTCATTACCACTTTCAGGTAATGATATGGCATGTCCAAAGGCACCATCCTCATACTTACCATAGGTTTCTGCCATAAATAAATCATTCTTTAATCTTGTTAAATCATACTCTGGTCCTGTTTTCCATCCTGTATCAAAATTTCTCATCTAAATGTATCTCCATGCATCCAACTTACAATTGAGTGTCTTGTACCTGAAATTATTGGTGTAACTCTGTGTATGACTAATGGATTAAAAATTATAATACTCCCCTTTTTTCTTGTTGCCTTAACAAAATCATTATCATCTTTTGTAGTCAATGCAAACTCTAAATCACCACCCTCATAATCATCACTATCGGATAACTGAACTATTACACTTATTTTTCTTGTAGATTCTGCACCTTTACCAAAATCAGGATGCCATCCATAACCATCACCCTTTTCATATTTTAATAATTTGAAACTTTCGTAGTTATCCCAATCAATNTCATATTTAAAATGTAATTTATTGGCTACCTTTACACAAGATAAAATCTTATCAGTAATCTTATTATCATCTACTTCAGAAGGTCTCATCCAAGGATGTGGCCAAGAATATTCATTTGCCTTTCTATAATCTCTAACTTCACTACCATCCAAACCTACAAGCTGAGCTCTACTACCATTCGTATTAATTGTATTTTTTGATTCACCAAAAACTCTATCTTTGATATAATTAACCTCAGATTCATTTAGGAAGTTTTCTTTCTCTACATAGTATTTAAAGTTATTATTCCTAATCATACAAATGTATCTCCAACTGCCCAACAAACACTTGTATATCTTACACCACTCGTTACAGGCTTTACTTCATGTCCTGCAAATGATGGAAATATAACTAACCTACCGATTTCAGGTTCAATAATAGTATCATCAAATAATTTAAATTCTCCACCCTCATAATCATTATTTAAAAACAATACACCAGTCATTTTAACAATACTGAAATCTTCTGATGGATGAAAATCTGCGTGTGGTGTATACCAATCCCCTACATTATATCTATGACCTGTATATTCATTACGATGTAATCCACCAATATCATATTTGTAATGAACTTGATTTGCAATTTTAAACGCCATCCAATATTTGTTTAACATTTCCAAATCATCATAAACTGCTACATTTAAATTACAAACAGCAGGGTCTTGTTTATATTTTGGATTACTATCTTTTCCATAATAAACATCTTTAACTTTCTTCACACAATCATTATCGATTCTTTTTATAAAATCTTCACACTCTTGTTTAGATAAAAAGTTTTTTCTATCTAACCACCATCTAAAATTTTGATTCTGTTTAAACTGACTATTATCTACTTTTTTATACAAAGGTATCTCCAACTCCCCAAGCTAAACAAGAATATCTACTTCCCTTTTTAACTGGCTTAACTCCATGTCCTGCAAAAGCTGGATGAATTATTAACTTACCAACCTTTGGTTCTATAACTTTACCATCAAAGAAATGAAATTCACCACCCTCATAATCATCATTTAAAAATACAACACAAGTTAATTTATTAACACTATACTTATCAATCCAATGAAAATCTGAGTGTGGTGTATAATATTGTCCAACATCATAACGATGAAGTGAAAGGCCATTACCATAAATACCTTTACAATTATAATGATATGTTGTTAAATCTGCTAACTTAATTGCGTTCCAAAATCTATCTAATAATTTAGAGTCTTTACTTCTCTTGAAATTTAAAAAACAAGAAGTATTATCTTTTTGATTTAATTTATTTCTATCTTCCGTACCACGATAGAAACCACTTTTTAAAACAGATTCTTTATCAACCATTTCGATTAACTCTTCACATTCATCTTTACTAAAAAAGTTTTCTCTTTCCAAGTACCATCTAAAATCATTATTACATTTTAGTTTATCTAAGTCTATATCTTTATACAAAAGTATCTCCTGATATAAATTCTTGTAAACAATATCTTGTTCCCTTTGTAACAGGAGTTACTCTGTGGAAAAATATTGGTGAGAAAATAACTAATGTTCCTTTTTCTTGTGGCATTGTGTAATACTCCATAGTATGTGGGTCTTGAATTGCTAACTGAGTTTGCCCACCCTCATATTCACTTGGGTCTGTTAACTGAACTATAGTAACTAACTTTCTTGTAGAACTACTACCAGCATTAAAATCAGAATGCCAAGTGTAGAAATCACCTGGTGTATATTTAATCATTTTGATATTATCTTCAACTTCTTTTATATTGAAGTTCCAAGATAATTGATTTGAAATCTTCGCGGCTAACCATAACTTTTGTTGTATATCAGAATAATCACCAACAACATAATCTCTCATCGCCTTATTTAAATACCACTCAGTTACACTTCTAAACTCTAAATTATGGTCTGAACCTAAATGTGGTTCAATACATCCAACCTCACCCTTTTCAGTTTCTTCAACTCTTTTTATAATTTCATCACACTCTTCACTTGAAAAGAAATTTGGTTTTGAAATCCACCATCTAAAATTATCATTTTGTTTTAACTCACTCATCTCTACTCCTTAATTTTTCACGAAACCTTTTTTCTGTATCATTCTCTGATACTATCCATTCAGGTACATAATAATTTTCATCACCTGTTAGATAATCTACAAACTCTGGCTTATCTATTTCAACTTCGTGAAAGTCCATATTACTATCCGCCAAATAGTGTGGATATTTTTCAGCCACACCTTGATAAATTGTTTTAGGTTTTAAATAATCATTGAAGAAACTAATAATAGTTCCTACCTTAGAAACCTTTAATATAAATATTGGAAACATTAACGCACCTACATTATCACCATAAGTATCTTTTAATATTCCATCAAATTTTTTATTTGGTAGATTACTTTTCCAATCTCCAAATATTGGTATAACATTTGGTTTATCTTTGGCCCATTCTAATAATCTTTGATAAACAACTTTATCTTCTTCTATAATCGTGTGTGATTTTATATCTTGTTCTTGGATATAGTTTGCACTTATACCCATACCAAAACCTAATTCTAAAATATCTCCACCATTTTTTGTAACAACCTCAGCATGTTTCTTCATCATTGGATGTTCCCAATCATGCATGACAACTTTAGAATCTTTTAATAAACTATTCTTGGTGTACTCCACATTTATTTTCTCGGTGGTAGGTTATGTACTAATATATCTGATAAGAAATATGTATCAATATCCTCAACATCTAATGAATAATATGTATCACTTTCTTGTATCTCAGATATTGAAGTAATAGTTAGTTCGTTACCATCTTTATCAAGTAAAGTATCATTCACTGCTAACTCTGATGGATATCTCCAACACCAAGTACCAGCTTGTTTTACATAAACAACAGCCTGTGTATTATCACCTGCAAGTTTAATACTACCATTAATTAAATAATGATAATCAACTTGTTCCGATTTAACTTCCATCACAACCGAACCACTCATTGTACCAGATAATTCTGAATTAGTATAATTAATTGAAGCTTGCTCTTGTAAAGACATTTCTGTTGGATGATATGATTTTACAAGGTCTCCTACCTCAATATCTTGTATTTGTGTGGTAGAACCATCATACATTTGAACCAAACTACCACTTACTCCTAATGGTGAAAAATTAGCTTTATAAGTCCATAAATCACTATCCGTTGATTGAATATTCATATAATCACTCTTATAAGTATTTTTCAATATAATTGTTTTTTCAGGTGTAGTTAAAAACATAACTCTACCATTTGACATATAAACTTTATTATCTATCAAACTACCTGAACCTACAATAAATCTTTCCGTAATCGCACCATCATTATTATCAGCGAACCTAACCCAATCGAATGAAGATGTTGTGTAAGTGTAAGGGAATATTGAATTACTACTAATTGAAGAATCAACACCAGAGTATTTTTTTATAAAATCAGGATAAGGCCATTGTTGTGCTTGTGTATATGAGCCTGTATCAAATAATGGTATTAATGATTCACTTTCTGGTGAAGCACCTAAAATAGTTCTAAAAGAATTTTTCTGATATGAACCACTTGAAATAGTGTATAAATTATCATCAGAAAATGATGGTGTTTCAATAAATAAATGAAATTTAGAATTGTAATTTGAATCACCTCTTTGTGAAAAATATGATGAAGCAGTTTTTTGGTCATACTCAAATATAGTATTTATATTATGTGATGCAAAACTTGAACTAATCATAGATTCTTGTGCAGTCGTTGGATTCTTCACAACTTTATTACCTTGGTCACTTAATCTTGGTAAGTTAACACCATAAACATACGCCGTATCATAACTTTGAGTAGCGGCATAATTAGCGATATCATTGTAAACAGATTGTTGTTCACTTAAACCACCTGTATTCAAAACATTTGTGTTTAATTCAAAAAAGTAGATATCATCCGAACCACTTTCAATAACATAATCTACACTTCCAACAATACCTGCACGAGAAAGTGAAGGCCAACCACCCGCACTACCTGTAATATAATTTACTAAATTTAAAACTTTTGCTTCTACTGACATTAATTTCTCCTATGTATAAATATCTTATAATAGTATTTTATAACCACATTTTAAAACAACTTTTTGAGATGCAATATTCCAATCTTCTATTTGAGACCACCATCTTTCCCATTTTTGACAATGTCTGTGAATGGAATTCATTAACTCTACAGCAATTCCTTTGTTTCTATAAATAGGATTAACCCAAAGATTAGATAACTCTTTTTTATTCTCATCTAACCATACCCAACCTTTTATCCCATCTGTAGGTCTGAATACAACTAATTTCCAATTATTATTCAGTCTATGTTTTGCCTCATCAACATCCCACATTCCATTCCATTTGATATTTTTATTAAAAGTATCTATTTCATCTTGTAAATGATACCACTCACCATCAAAATCAGGACAAAAATCAGATGTTATTGAATCCTCTCTATCACAATAAATTACCATTATTGTTCTGCAATTTGACTCATCATATTCTTTGGTATTGAACCACAATTACCACAAGCGAATACTTGTATTGGTACAATTGCTTCTTTACCTGTTGGTGATACTAATGGTGATATTCTTTTCAAAAAGAATGATTGTATGAAAGATGCGTTTCCACACTTTTCACAAACTATAGTTTCTGTATCCCCTATATCTATCTGCTGTGGTGGTTCTTGATATTTTCTTTTATCACCTTGTACATCCAATCCACCTTGTTTGTGTATTCCTGTTCTACCTTTACTCATTTTATCTTCCCTATTATTTCTATGAACATTGCCATAATATTAATCTCTTTATCAACCACTACGGCATCTGATTGTTGATACTGAGCAAGAACTAATATACACTCTGCCACATGTCCTCTACCCCAATCATCGACTGTATCAAATAACAATCTAAACAAATCACTAAAATCTGTTACCTTTGAATCTGCCAATAGTTGTCTTATATTTTTAAACGAATTCTTTTTATCTTGTGTTTTCAAGATTTCCAACACTTGTAATTTATAATCATTTTGTATACTCATGCCCTCATCAATAACTAACTTACTATCAACCACTTGTCTTTGTGCGGCGTTGATTACTCTTCTTAAATCAGGAAACCCACTATTAACTATTGTTACAATATCTTCTATATCAGATTTAACTGATTCTTTTGTTAAAATATTATTTAAATGTACTGCAACTTCTTTCCTATCTGGTGGTATAATCTGAAACGATTGACATCTACTTTGAATTGGGTCAATGATTCTCTCAACATAATTACAAGTTAAGATAAACCTACAACTCTTACTAAATGTTTCCATAAGATTACGAAGTGCGGCTTGAGCGTTTGGTGTAATGTAATCACACTCATCCAAGATGATAACTTTCATATCCGCAAACCCAAGTGTTGATGCGAAGTTCTTTACTTTCTCACGAACAACATCAACACTATTTTCATCAGATGCATTAATATATAGATAATCACAATCTATATTATTAACAAGTAATTTGGCGAGAGTGGTTTTACCTGTACCAGCACGTCCGTATAGTAAAAGGTGTGGCAAATCTCCACTCTCGATATAGACCTTGACTTTACTTCGTAGGTGTTGGTTACCTATGTAGCTGTCAAGTGTTGACGGCCGATACTTTTCTACCCATAATGTATTTTTAATTTCACTCATATTTTTCTCCAAACCCATATTGGTTCACAAAACCTTTTATCTTTTGTTTCCTTTGTTTTTTGTAATGTTTCTTCATTGTAATCCTCTGATTTAGCTGTTCCAGCTCCACCACTATTTGGTCTTTTAGCCATCTCCATACCGATACAACCTTGATATTCTGAATCATGAAATGTTGATAAGAAATCATTCATTGGATTACATATTTCTAACCAACCTCTTTCCGTACTCCATTTAGAATTGGTGTAAACATCAGATATATTCACTAATAAATATCCACCAGCTTTTACAGAACACCATAAATTTTTCAAAGTTTTCTGTAAAAACTTTTCATTCCAATCAGTTATATCTTTGTATTTCACCCAACTTTGTGTATCATCATAACTATACCTTTCCACATTAAAGTATGGTGGTGATGTAAAGACCGTATCAAATTTATTTTCATATTCTGAAAAATCTACATCTTCAGCTGGTGATTCTAAAAACAAACTCTTTTTTTCTACCTCAAACATTGAACGATGTTTTTCATAGAACGATGATTGTTCCTTATAGATTGGATGATTTTCTTTTCTTGGGTCAATTCCCATGTAGAACTCACCAGTTTCACTACCATAAAATCCAGCCAATCTATCTCCCCAACCTGCTGAAAAATCTAAAATATTTTTACTACCTAATTTATCATATAATATTTTAGCCACATTAGGTTTAAACTGAGAACAAATATACTTTCTTAAACTAATCATAGTTCTTAAATACTTTTTATCAATGTAAGGTAATTTCAATGAGTAAGCGGCACCCATTAAACTCGTCATAAATTTCTCACTCTCCCAAGTTCTTTTCGGACCTGGTGCAACTGAACCATCTACTGACCATCTATTTTCTTGTTGAAAATAATTACTAGCTTTGTTACCAATATTAACTCTACGAAAGTATTGTTGTTTACCTTGCCAAGTTAAATCGTATTTATATTCTGTTCCCTCACGAGCAAACCATTCACCCTCAGTTAAAACTTCATTATGTCTCATACCTTTTAGTTTCCTTAATTCAGTATGAGCATCACTTTCTGTTATCTCAGCGTATGGCATGGGATAGGTCATAGCAACCTTAGCCAAACTTTCTTTAACATCATCCTTATCGAATGTTTCTTTTATGTAGTTCCATTCATGTTGGTTAATGTTAAGATATGGTTCCATACCTTTGAATCTGTCAAAATATTCTAAGTACATTTAGTAAAATCGAAAAAAGCCCTTATTGCGTTTGTGTTAGGAACTGCAAACTTCGAAGCGTTAGTGGATATTTGTTTCTTAGTAGGTCTAAAGTTACCATCCATTAATTCTTCGAACTCATACCAATCCAAGATATGAACTTCGATATCATGTAATCTTTCCATAGAACGAATACTTTCCGTAACAACTTCATTTAATCCACTATAGGGATGTAGTATATGTATTGCTCCACCTTGAAGACCATATTTCTCTACATACTTATTAATCTTAGTAGGTATCTTTTCATCAATACTACCAGTAACACCAGTGGATACACAATCCATATAAACAATACCAAACTCTGTTGTGATAATAAAATCGATACCATTGTTTGGTGTATATTTATATCCAATGTTGTACTTATTAAGATATGTACACACCTTATCTTCTAATTCACTACCACGACGATTGGCATTATGTACCGCCAATTGGGCTTTATCCATTATATTGTTTGCCAATTAAAACTCCTTAATTAACTTGTTGTGAAGCAACTAAATAATATTCTGAATGATAATCATCAATCTCAAAACTAATTGTTGATATACCTTGTGAACTAACTTTAAGAACTGCTTTATTACATTCTTTGTTAGCATTCAAAATACTTGCGAACATAGTTGCATTAAATGAGGCAACATCGAAATGTCCTATCTCTTTAGCCTCAACAGGAATCGTAACTCTATTTGTTTGTACATTACTGAAACCAATGATAACTTCTACTTTACCATCTGAGTTTGCAATTGTAAATGTATCGGTATCAGGCAGAGCACCTTTACCACTAATGAATGTATTGATAAAATGACTATCAACTTCTATTTCAATATCCCACTTACTTGGTAGATTCTTCAAATCAGGTGCCGTAGGAATAACACTCAAATCACTTAACATATACTTTGATTTAGTACCATTTTTATCGGCCATATCTACACTCACATATTTATCACCCATTTTATTATAATCAAAAGTGATATCCTCACCTAAGATATTTAAAAGAGCAACTAATTGTGTTGTGTTATATACACCAACTTCTGATGGGGCGATATCTTTGAAGTTGTCAAGTTTTACATTTCCAACTAATGATTTATCACCAGAAATAAATCTTGTAGATAGAGATTTCCCATCACTAGCCCACTTAACAGATTTAATTTCACCACCGAGAGTATATTTATCGATGAATCTTAATAAAGATGATTTATTCATAACCTTTTCTCCATTTGTTAATTGTTATTATTTATTATCTCTATATATACATATATACGAGAATTCCCAAAATCAAAAAAATCTTTCAATACTTTGTTGTTTATCAACCACAGCTTCCCATTCCATAGATTCATAGAACATTCCAATCTTTTTACTCATGGCCTGTTCAAACATTCTCTTATGGTCAATGTGTGTTTTAATTAATTCTAAAATTTGAGGTGGGTCTTCATAACCTTTATAACCTATCGTATCAAAACCAAACTCATTTTCCTTGAGATAAACCCATCTGATTTTGTTTCCGTTTGTAATCTTTTCATACTTTCTTCCCTCATACCAATATTGTAGTAAAGAGTTATAATTGATAGCCGCCTTAACATGGACTGGTGCACCTTTTTTGTATTTACTAAAAGGTGAATCCTCATCCTTTATCTCATACTTACCAATACCTTTTACACCAATTGGATTAGCCATAACATCATAATGTAACATATTCATGTTTCTTTTAAACTTACTGATTCTTTCATCAATCTGTTCTTTAGGAACATTTGCAAGAATATCTTCTAATACTTTACTTAATAAATCTTTCATAGCAACTGCAAAATTACTTCTGACTGTATCCAAACCTTTAACATGAATCTTATCACATTTTCTACCAGCATCATTTATGATTCGTAATCCATATCGTTTCTTTGTAATAAACAATCCAGTCTTTGCAACCACCTCTTGTTTAATATCAAATACATGGTCATCAATATTTAAAAATCTCTTGGCAAAGTAATTGTAACTATCATTCAAATAATCTTGTACCTCACTACAAATTTCCATAATTCTCTGACTCATCATTGTATCACTAAGTTTTTGATTAGGAAATCTTTTTTGAACTAATGGAACCGCAGAGGCGAAAATCGAATCAGTATCTATGTAAATAACATAATCTTCGTCCGTTCCCAACTCTCTGTTGTAAAAGTGATTCGTTATCTTCTTACTGAATAGAATTAAGGCTTGACCAGTAAGTGTTGTCGCCTCTGCGTTATCCAAATCATAAAATCTAAAAACAGGTAAACCTAATACACCATACAATGAATTCAATAGAATCTTCTGTAGATATTGTCTTCTATCAAAATAAGATTCTAATTCTTTATTACCCTCTTCGTGATATTTCTTAACAAGTTTTCTCATCTCAACTCTCTCGTTAAACCACTTTGTAAGTAGGGCAGGAATCAATCCTTGTTTATCTGTACGATACATCACACCATTACTAGCAATACTTAATCCTGTTTCATCTAAGTAACTTTTTAATTCATCTTTGTTTATTGTTTGAATTACTTTACCTTTTTTATCTGTTAACTCATAATCTTTTTTGAAATCTTTTTTTAGGTATTCTTCTGCATCCCACTCCTCTACCTTACCAACTTTAGTTTCAGGACTGATATTCAAACTACGAATTACACTTGGATACATACTTGTAATATCCAAATCGTAAACCCAATCATGTTTACCTCTTTGTGGTGGTTGTACATAAGCACCTGCAAATTTATCATCATCAAGTTTCTTTGGTCTTGGTGGTTTATTAGGTGCAACAACTCCAATCTTTTTTAAGTAAACTAATATCGCACCCTCAAGATATCTTGAACTCATAAATACATCTTCATATGGTACATGACCAAGATGAGCTATACCACGAGCAATATTAATGAAATCTAATTTCTTATCCAACTCAATCAAGATTCTTACATCTCGAATATTATATTCAATAAATTTATCTAAATCTTTTTCATACAAATCATTGAGTGTTCCTTGATACTCAATCTTTTTCATACCAACTTCTATCTCACCAATATAATCTAAACGATAACTTGATTGTTGAATGAATGAAAACTTTCTGTATAGTGTTAAATAATCTAATATACTTACACCTGCAATATTATGTTTTTTCTTATACTCTGAATACATAACATTACGAATTGGTGATAACATATCGGCAACTGATTTACCTAATACATTTACACTACGATTATATAAATAAGGAATATCAAAGAACTCTATGTTCCAACCACTTAGTATATCAGGTTGTATCTCGGCATACTTCTGATAAAAGTTTGTTAATAACTCATACTCTGAAGTAAATAATTTTACTATCGTATCATCTTTTTCATAATCATTTAATTTCTTTTGTTCATCTAATGTATAACAGAAATACTTTTGTAGTAACTCATCATAAAATGCTATTGATGTTATCTTCTCATTGGCTTTCATTACATCAGGAAAACCATCTACAACTTCTACCTCGATATCAAAAAAGAAAGTTCTTATTCCCTCTGATACTTCATCTGAATCTGTGTATTGGTCTACTAAAAATCTTGTTGGAATTGGTACATCACTCTCAAATACATTTGGGTCTTCGTTATCCCAATCATAAACTTTCTTTACTTTATCTCCATTCAAAGTGAAATGTAAACCTGTTTGGTTTTTTACATAGGCGTATTTTTTGAAAGGAATAATAAGATGCCCTTTCTTATCATCCCATAAATGAATTTTGTTTGTTCTTCTTTCGTAGAATATATTTTTATACATTTAGGTTGTAGTTTCCCTATTAATCATATGTGAATATACGAATAAAACCATATACTTGTCAAGTACTTTTTTTATAAAATGGGGGATATTTTTCAACCCCCCAAATTATAATTAGAAATTAACAGTCAATCCAATATTCGCGTATCTTGGTGTTCCTAAGAATACCTCAGCGTTATGTGGAGCGTGTACTTTATCACCCCAACTATTGTATTTACTATTGTCAACTGCATCTTGTACAAATACATCATCAAGTGCGTTGAAGATATGACCAGTAAGAGTCAAATCTAANCCACCAACACTTGGAAGTTTATAAGATGCATGTAAATCAAGTTTAGAATAACCTGGTGCTTCCCAAACTTGTGCTCTGTCGGCATCACCCTCAATCTCACGAGAATCAGGTGACCAATCAGCGAAGTTTCTATCATATGTTTTNTANAATGCCTGTAATCTCATACCTTTAANTGGTTTTAAAGTTAAACCAAAGATATAAGATGTTTGTGGCATATCACCAACATACAATCCATCAAGTGCGTAAGAGTAATCTGTAGTAGTTACACCAATTACTTGGTTATCATCATTAAACTCTTGTTCTTGGTAAGTACCATCGGCATCACCAACAAACTTCCAATTACCATAGGATGCGATTAAATCAATTTCAACCAAATCATTTGGTTTTACTTTAGTTTCAATCTCAATACCTTTATGGTTTTGGTTAACACCCTTTAGGAATATAATATCAGTATCACCTGATGAACCTTGACCTGTTGATACAGATTTAGTAAGGTTTCTATCTTTCCAATCGGTGTTATAAGCACTAACTTTAACTCCGAACCTCTCAGTTCCATAGTTCACACCAAACTCACTTGCAATGAATTTTTCATTTGCTGGGTCTGTTGCGACTGTTCCATCGTAGTAGATAACATTATCTAAAATTGGTGCCTTCTCAACTAAACCTGCGTTTAGGAAAACTCCAACATTATCATTAACATTATATAATCCACCACCTTTAATCTGATAGGTTGTGATTGCATCTGCCTTAACGAGATTATCGATTTCATTTCCATCTTCATCTACATTAACGGCAAAGTGGTCTTCATAGGTATATGTAATACTTGATAATCCACCCATACCATATAGGTTTAACTTATCTGTTGTATAATTACCTTGTAAAAATCCACCAATCCAATCGACTGTGGTTTCATTATGGTAAGCGATGATATCACCTAAACGAACAACTTTACCATCAGGAGCGTTATCATCAGCGAAATCTACATAATAGTCTCCACCTAATAAATCACGAACCTCACGAGCGTGTTCAATACCTGCTGTTCTCCAATCCAATCCAACTTGTACTTCAAGTTCATCACTTACAAGATAGTTTAATTTAGAAATCAAACCATATGTATTTTGACGATTAATTGAGTTACGAAGTATACCTGTTGAACGAGCTTCTGTTTCAGAATAATCGGCATCGAAGTTTGTTCTGTTTTGTTCTATCTCTGCATTCCAATCCCACATCCAAGGTGAAGATGCATACCATCTTTCTCCCTCAACTGCAGGTGTTCTTGAAACACTACCATATGTACCAGTACCACCGCCAGAACCACCACTCCAATATAATACTGATGAGAGTTTTGTTTTCTCATTGATATTTAAGAAATGGTTAAGATTCACTAATGGTTTATGAAAGAAGTTTTCTCTTTCATTTAAGAAACCTTTATTGAACCTATCTGTTGTTCTCGCTCCATACATATACCAATATTGTTTACCATCGTAGTCTGAACTAACTGGTGCCCAATTTTGGTTGTAGAACCTACCTGCTTCAGTTTCGAATTTGTTACCCTCTACATAAGCAGAGTCATCATATCCATCAATTGAACCAGCAAGTTCTTGTGAGTATGTTGCAATGTTCTGTTTGTATAAGTTCTGACCGTGTCTTTGTGGTGCACCTATTGCGTACAACTCAAATCTTTGGTCTTCACTTACGGCGTAAGAACCACCGAGATAATAAGACCAGGCATCTGTCCAAGTCCCATCGATAATTCCATCACCAGTTTTACGAACAATTGTTCCACTTAAAGCTAACTTATCTTTGATAAGACCAGTATTATAGTTAACAGTCGTTTTNANAAAACCACCNNCACCAGCTTCTTGTTTGAACTTTCCACCCTTTTCCAACGCTGTAGGGTCGGTAATAATGTTCATGGTTCCACCAATTGATGGAGTCGCAAGGTTAACAGCACTTAATCCTCTTTGAACCTGAATTGATGATGTAGCATCACCTACTCCGTCCCAATTAGACCAGTACACCCATCCATTCTCCATATCATTTTGTGGTACACCATTTATCATTACTGCAACATTTCTTTGATTNAAACCACGAATGTTGATACGAGCATCACCCGCACCACCACCTTGTTGGGTTGCATATACACTTGGTGTTGTGTTAAGAATCATTGGAATATCTTGTGAACCAAGACGAACTTCCATCTCTTCTTTACTAACATTAGTGTAAGCAACAGGTGTTGTTTCAGATGCACGAGATGCTAACACCTCAACATCTGAAAGTCCCAAGAAGTTAATATCTAATACGAAATTAACACTTGAAACTATATCTTCAACAACTACTGATTTAGTTACTGAAGAATAACCTATGAAAGAAGCAGTTACATCGTATGTACCTGATGGAACATCAATTTTGAAAGCACCAGAATTATCTGATACTCCACCTAAATCCGTTCCTACAACTACAATATTAGCTCCCTCAAGTGGTTGTGAGTCAACATCAGTAATAACTCCAACTAAAGATTGTGCGAACAATCCCGTCATCATTAATACTGATGCAATAAGATTACGATATTTCATAATCATCTCCTTGTTGTTTACTTGTGAATGACACATTTTTATCCTGGTGTGTCTTCTGCCAGGTGTATGTGAAACTTTTAGTTTGCATAATCTTGGTCGTCATTATCGCCCGTTGTTGGTGTTATCTCTACATCACAAAAATCACCATCACAAAACTTTTCTACATTTGCCTCTTCAGCTTTGATTACTCCGAAGTTAAGTTTACCTAACTTCTTAACATCTTTGTTATATTGTTTTTCATCAATTGCTTCATAAGGCATTTGTGGATAAGCTCCATAATCGTGTCGTGGTAGTAAACTGATACCTTTCAAATGATATTGAAAATAATTTAATACTTCTGGTATCATACCACCCTCAGTTTCAGGATTAAAAGTGACAGTACAACTTACTTGGTTATCAGCCCAATGTCTTTGCATAAAAGCTGCCAAACTNAATTGTTCCCAAATGGATAATTCTCCTACTGTCCTAATCCCCTCACCTACATCAACAGGAACTTCAACAACCATTGTTGTTTCCTCTGAACCAAAGGCTGGTTCTACTTTATAACCTGCATTTTTTAATGGTTCTAATAAATCTGAGTGTTTTGAAACTCTAATTCTTCTTGTATAGAATCTTGATTCAGGATAATGTAAACCTGGTGTTGAACCTGCCAGTAACGAAACTGTCCCACTTGGTTTTACACTTGTTGTTTTGATTGATTTAGGTATTGCAAACCAATCTGAATACATTTTATCCCACTCTTGGATGGTATCATATCCACCCTCTAACCAATTTTTTAATTCATCTAATCCACGATTAGTTATAAACTGAGCTATACCACTTACACTACACCCAATTCTTCNGTTTCTCAACATCACTCTGTTTGTATCAGCCCAATGTGTTCTACCAAGAGTTACCGTCTTGGCATATAGGTAAGCGTATTTTAATGTTCTTTGATAATCTTCTAATGAATCATGATTATTTGGAAATGTTTCTACCAAACAACATAACTCATATGATTCTAATGATTGTTCCAAACAAGGATTACCACCCATTACTCTATGGTCTTTATCATCTCCACCATTTTTCATACGAGAATAATGTCTCATATTATCTAACCAAGCAAAACCTGGTTCTCCGTTATCTACGATTCTTTTCGCGGCCTCAGTATAATCCATACCCAACTCAGCGAATATACTATTATTAGATGTCCACCCATACATCTCTCTGTGTGGATTTACTTTATAATTTTTTAAATCTAAATATTCTTCGTTATGTGGGTCACCAAATACAATCTCAGCTGTTCTTCTAACATTACCTGCCACAACACATTTACCAATTAGATTCATAATATCTACGATGGTTGTGATTGTGATTGGACTACCACTATTCTTATCAAGAACTTTTCTAATATCATTATGAACCTCTTCTAATGGTTCTGGACCTGAACTAACACCACCAAAACCTTTAATTGGTTCTCCTGCATCTCTGATTTCTGAATAATCAAAAACCATCTTAGCAGTTCCATGAAAATAACTCTCTAAAAGTAATCTCATTGATTCAACCCAACCCTCACGAGTATCAGGAATCACATAAGTTTCATCACTTCTATCTTTATTTAAACCCTTAACAATTATTTCCCCCGCTCCTTTAGTATCAAATCCTACACCAACNCCNAACATACTNGCATCCATTAANAAACAAAATGGTTTNGAATAATCCTCTTTTAGTGTGGCTGTTGATACAAATGCACAATTATTAAGTGCGGCGTATAATCCTTTTTCTTCTGTGATTGGTGTTCCCATAGCCCATAAACCACGACCTGGTGGTAAGAACTTCATATTAAAAATTCTCTCATACATATCTTGAGCACTCTTTTGTGCTTGCCATGGATTCCAACCTAACTGATGTGATTCAATATGATTCATTTGCATAGAGTAGGTTCCCTCTACAACTCTTTGAACGGTCTCCCACCATCTTTCATTCTTTCCATTTTCTTTGATTCTTGAGTAGGTTCTCATATAAACTAATTCACCTAAACCATTGAAACCAAATGGTGGTTTCTTTCTTTTATATTTATTTATAAAATTCTCTGATAACTTAAATTTGTGTTGTCCCATTCTCTGTCCTACTCCTATGTTAAAACTATTGATTTCTTCCGATAAATAAGTATGGTATATATAGTGGAATATACCAATATATTTTATTTTTTTCGAAGTTTTTAAAAGATTTTCTTTGAAGTTTTATTCGAACCCATCTCCATCGAAATCTTTCTTTTTTTGTGCTAATGTTTTCCTAATATATTCATCAGCGTTATTCATTTTTCCTTGTACTTCTTTACCACCTTGTGTGTTGGTTTCATATATTTGAATGAAACCTGTGTTTGTATTTATGGTCGCTGGAAAGGTTATTCCATCAGGCCCAAATCTATTTTTAATTACATGAAACCTACCTGTATTTGCAATCTTATCCTCTACTTTTCTACTCATACTCATCACAAAATCAGCGGTCATAACTTTACTATAATCCTCTGATACTTTTTCAGCCCCAATTACATCTTCTTCTAATGCCGAACGATTTGCTTGTGATGCCGTCCATACTGGTATATCAAACTCACCAGCCATACCTCGTAACTCCTCATAGATATGTCCTAACTGATGTCGTTTCTCATTAAAGTGTTGTGTTGATTTCATAATATCCGCATAATCAACAATAACTAAATCAGGTTTAATACCTCTCATTTCACATTGTTGTAGATGTGCCGTAAGTGTATTCACACTTGCAGTTCTCGTTGGATAATATTTTATTATCAATTCACCTTTTAGTTTTGAAATCTTTTGTTGTACTTCTTCTTTATAATATTGTAAGTTACCTGTTGGTTGTCCACTTACTATTGTATCATATCTTAATCCAACATATTGTGCATTTAACTCTAATGTATAATGAACTACAGTCTTACCTTTGGCAACTGCATGAGCACCCAAGGCCTGTAATGTCCATGATTTACCAATACCAGCTGGAGCTACAATAACACCTAACTCACCACCAGCCAAACCACCATCCATTAAATCATTTACACTATCCCATTGTGTTGGTAAACATAATCTTGTTTGTTTAGTTAATCTTTCTTCTAAACCTGTAATATATTCATGTCCAATATCAGTTTCTACACCTGCTTTCATTGCATCATCTATAATTGTTTTTATCTCATCATATCTTTGAGATTCCAATAACTCAACTGATTCCATGATTGCATTCTTTACAACTTGATTCTTACAAAACTCAAGTGATTTTTCTTTTACAAATTCTAAATCAGGTGATTCACGATGTTGCCAAGCATTTCTTAATGAATCTACAATAGATGTTTTTAATACATCATTATCTACATCATCAATCAAAACCTTTAAGGCTTCCATTGTTGGATTAGTTTTATATTTTTTAAAATATTCTTTTATATTTTTAATTATGAATTTGTTACTATCTGAATCGAAGTAACTTATCTCTATGATATCGAGAATTTGTTTTGTATATTTAACATCAGTAAGTAAAGATGTTAAAATTTTACTTTGAAAGTTTGTTCCGTATTGTGTTAAAGTTTCACTCATTATAACCTATTATTAAGTATCAAGTTTGCCATATAAATCTTGAATTTTTTTATCATAAAATTCACTTCTTTTTTTCTCACGATATCTCTCACGAGCTTTGGCTTTTATTTTATCGGAATTTCTTTTATAATGTTCCATTTGCCACTTTCGTTGAGCATCTCGTCTCTCTTTTTCGGTATGATATTTTCGTTTCCTACCCATGTGATTTCTCCGCCATTTGATTTAATCTATTAAATGTTGAATGTAACCAACTATCAAGATTAGGTAAGGCAGTATATAATTTATCTTCTAAGAACATTCTTTGAAACTTATGTTTAACCAACCTTTGTATTGGAAACTTTACATGGTCTTGAATTTTTAATTTACTACTACCTGAAATGTTTAGTTCATCTAAATCCATTAGTTTTTTATTTAAAAATAATGTTTCTCTTTCATTCATTATGTTTTCACATAATTTAAATTGTTTCATTTTAGGTTCAGCACTTTTTAATAAATCTTCTATTGTATACTTATGTGGTGAACCAAGCCATGGAAACATTTTTAATAGTGTTTTTATACCAGCACCTTTTATACCAGGAATACCATCTGATTTATCACCATCTAATATTCTGTATAATAAAAAGTTTTTAGATGCAATTCCATATTCATCTAATACTCGTTCTTCATCATACATTAACTTTTTTGTTGGTGAATAAACACGAATGTTCTCATCTATTAACTGAAGAAAATCTTTATCTGTAGACATGATTGTAGATTTACTATCTTTGAATAAATGTTTTGAACAATAACCAATAACATCATCAGCCTCAATATTATCTTGTGTGATAATTGTTATTGGTAAACATTCAAGATACTCAATCAATCTATTTAATTGACGAATCATCATTTTATGTTCTTGTTCTCTTGTAAGAGAAACATCTAAATGTCGATTCAATCTAACTGACATTTTTCTTCCTGCCTTGTATTCAGGAAAGATTTTTCTACGGCGGTTAGACCCACCTTTACCATCAAACACTATGATAGTTCGAGTGGGTCTTACCATATTTATAGTGTAACCAATTGACCTTAAAAAACCTACTATTCCACCAATGTGAACCCCATCCTCATTGGTAGTAGGTATCGCTGAAAATACCCTAATAAAAGTATTCAGCCCATCAATCAATAAAACCGAGTCATTTGGTTTTCCACTATCTACTTTACCGCCAGATTTTTTAATCTCTTCGAGTATTGAAAGATATCTTTTGTTAGTCACCGATAACCTCATCTGTGAATTCTACATCATCAATACCAAGTTTCTCTTTGTATTTTAATATAACCTTATCACAAATGATTTCATATACATACTCTCTTAACTCATCATTACCAGTAATTAACTCTTCCCAATCTTTAGATAGGAATTTGTGTTCTTTACCATTATGGTCTGTAAGAGTGTACCAAGCACCACCAACCTTTACTAACTTGTGTTCTTTAAGAACACCCAACCATGCTCCGTAATTATCAATACCTCTATCAAAGTACATATCATAATCTGCATGTCTTAAAGGTGGGCCTAATCTATTCTTTACTATTTGAGCTCTACACTTCATACCCAATACATTTTTACCTGTATCTTTTATTTGTCCCATATTTTTTAAACGAATACGAGTAGATGCATGAAATGGTAATGCCTTTCCACCACTTGTTGTCCAAGGGTCTCCAAACATCACACCGAGTTTCTGTCGTAACTGATTAGTAAATACAAGGGCGACTTTCTGTCTCCCAATCATCTGAGTAATCTTTCTCATAGCCTTACTAATAACAATAGCCTTGGCAGTTGCCCAACCATCTTTATCAAAATCTGCTTCCATCTCAACTTTCGTTGTTGCGGCTGCAAGTGAATCAACTAAGATAGTTACTAATCTGTCTTTATCACTCTCACGAACTTTAGTTACGATTTCCTCGATTGCCTCGAATATATCCTCAACGGTCTCTAAATGTAGATACAACATTTTATTCATATCAATACCAATCACTTGCATAAACTCTTGAGATACAGAAGTTTCAGTATCAATATAAACTGCAACTCCACCTTTCTTCTGAGTTTCTGCGAGGATGTGTGCACCAAGTAGAGATTTTCCACTTGATTCTAAACCATTGATTTCTGTGATTCTACCCACAGCAATTCCACCATTTGGTTTATTTGATATCGCTAAATCTAACATAGAACTACCTGTTGATATAAAATCTTTTATATCAGTAGGTGTTTGGTCTGTACCATCAAGGAAGTACGCAACCTTGTTATCTTTAAACTTTTTATTTAAACTATCGGCCAAAGTATCGGCCAACACATCGTGAACTGATGCCATCCTAATCTCCTTAGTTAATAATGGGAGCCAACATATGACTCCCATATATTGTTATTATTTACGAATTGAATAATTCATCAAAAGCATCACCTGTGTTACTTACTTTAGCGGTTGATAGTTCTTGAGAAGAAACTTTTTCATTTGTTTCTTCCTCAGTAGAATCCTCACTTGGATTCAACCATTCATTCAACACTTCAGTAAGGTCATCATATGATAACTCTTGATAGATTTCCTTAATATCTTGTTGTGTTTTCACAAGTTCAAGAATTTCAGGGTCTTCTGAGATTGGTGTTTGATTAGGTTTTACCCTAATGTTAGTTTTTGGAAAACTCGCACCACTTTCTTCGGCAGTAATAAATTCTACTGATACATCACGACCATTGACAGGGTCTGTTATATCACCATAATCAGGGTCTGCGATGATTGATAATAGTTCTTGATAAACTGTCTTACCAAATCCCCAAAACTTCACTCCTTGTTTCTCTTCCCCACGAACAATTACTGGTGCAAAAGTTCTCATCTTAGCTTCAAGTTTCCTTGATAACTGATAATCTTCTTTACTACCTGAACCTTTTAGTTTTTGAGCAAACTCTTCAATAGGGTCTGGTCTACCAAAAGATATAGGTGAAAGATATGAACGATTGTTCAGATTGTAGTGAAAGAAAAGTTCAATAAAAGGATTATCTTTATTGAATGCGTAAGGAACGATTCGAATTTGAGTTTTACCTGGTTGTGGTTTCCAAAGACTGGAAGTACGATTGTTTGTGGTTTGTAACTGATTTAATCGTTTTTTAATTGCATTTAAATCCATTTTTAACTCCTCATTGTTTTATGTTTATTTGTCATTTATTATTGGTATCATTATCGATACATTAATAAGTATAACCTTGTTTCGTATTATTACAAAATATTTTCATTTTTATAAAAAAAAATGGCCATCTTGTTTTTAAGTTTGTAAGTATAGTGGAAACTAAAAATCGTGTGGCCATTTTTTATAATCTTATAATTGGAAATCTTGGGGATGTGAGATTAACGATTACTCACAACTTGAAGCTCTGATTTNTTNTACCTTNTACCTAACATCTTTCAGTTACGAAAGTGATTCTCAGAATGGTTAGTTCCATTGAATCGAGTACAACCTCTATGCCATTGCCTTAACTCTCAGAGTTTAGTTTAATTCAGCCATAAAGTGGGATTTCAGTTTTACCCTTACCCACAACAAGGTCAACAGAATCGTTCTGTTATTTATTCTTCAAGTACATTAGATTATTGATGTCTCAACTACCGAAATGATTTACACCTAAGTAGGTTCACCACGAACTAATCATGGATTGCTTTATGGGCTTCCGAAGTGTACCCATTATTCAGCCAATCCCATACAGAGTTAATTACTCTCTGTACTTTCCGATTTCTCAATTTTCAAAAAACTTTGTATCTCAATCTCGATACATTAATATATATGTATATAAATTCCCAAAATGTATTTTTTTTTAAAAAAAATGAAAAAAAATATATTTATAGATGATTAACCGATTATGTTGTTAATCTTAACGCGTTGTCTCAGGAGTGTATTATGAAAACAATACTGACTGGAATACTTTCTCTTTTAATTTTCTTTGGTTCAGTTCCAACTGCACAGGCATCAGAAATGAATATGGCTGGTATGGAAGAAATCAAGAAAAAGAAAAAGAAAAAGAAAAAGAAACTTTCCCAAAAAGGTAAAAAGAAGAAAAAAGGTTTCTTCTCAAAGGTCTTTGGAAGTAAGTAAAAACTAAAAGGGAAGTATTATGCTTCCCTTTTTTTTATTTTTTTCTTGAGATAATTAAGGTATGAATCTACCTTTTTTAATTCTTGTGGATTTGTTATGGTGTTTCTTTTATTATATAATTTACCATAAGCTTTCTTTAAATCTATTAGAGCGATTCCTTTCATTGATTTTCTATAATACAAATGTTCTAACGCCTCATCCTCAGCTTCTGCTCCTCGAACACCTGCAACAGGTGTAATTTGTTCTACCTCATAGTAAACATCTACTACATCTTCAATCTCTTCCCAAACAGCTTCCTCCCACAATCTATCTAAATCTAAATCTACATCTAAAGTATCTTGTGAATATAATGTTGTTAGTAAACTAAGGTATATCAATCTCAATGGTAGTTCCTCTTTGGTCAAAATCAGTACCAACTATTATTGCATATTCACCAGCACCAATTCTATCTGTCCATTCTGTACGATATAATTTCCATACATAAGTTTCTATTCGTTCTCTACCATCTCCATATGGACTTAATGATATTGGTTGTTTGTGTACAATAACACCATACCTATCAACCATATATAATTTAGTTTTCATTCTATCAACTAAATATCTTACCTTTACTACATCTCCACCTTTATCTTCATCTAACCAAGCCTGTAGTGGAAACTCATAGAAGTTTTCTAATGTTGGTTTTGAATCTTCATGAACAACTTTAGGTTGAAAAAGAATAAACCCCACCACAACTATGATAGCCGTGATGAGGCCCAATTCTATTTTATTTTCCAAGTTACTCATTTGTATAGAGAACAGGTGTTTCAGCCAACTCAAATGTTAAAGAGTCATAAGTGTAATACCATACTTCATCATTTCTTCTTTGATGAAATAACGCAGGTTCACCCACGGCATCCACACTAAACTGCCATTCACCATCTTCATCAGGAACACCCTCAAACATTGTAATTTGTACATTACGACTTCTGTTGATTACTTCAAGTGGATTGTAAGGCCATGCCTCATTTCCAGTCTCCATCAATGTTTCAGATGCGTGTTCTTCTAATCCAGCCCATATCATATCAGCAAAAGCCTTTTCTGCAGATGCTTCCGCGTTATCAACTGTCTCTTGATATCTTGGAATTGCCACAGCCGCTAAGATTCCCAATATGATTGTAACCATTACAAGTTCAATCAATGTGAAACCTTTACTTGTGTTTTTGATTATGTTCTTCATTTTATTTTCCTTTCAGGATTATATGTTACGATTTAAGGTACTAAAGTTTTATGTAGTTTAGATGGATTCTCTGTATCCATTACTACGATTACAGGAGCTTGTGCAGATGTACCACTTCCACTTCCTGGTATTACTAAGTAAGCGTATGAACCATCCTGAAATGGTGATTTAATACCTTGATTACCAAAGTCTGCTTTAAAATCAAGAGCACCATCTTCATCAAATCCAACTGATGTTTCAAGATTCATCCAACCACCTTGTAAAGCATCATCGTCATCACTTGATGGTGAGAATACATAAACGAACTCACCTAACTCAGATGTATAAGAATACTTTGCATCAAGTATAGTTTCAACATACGCCTCAAGAGTTTCATCAGTAGAAGCACCCTCAGCCAAATCGATACCACCAACTTGTGAATCGTATTTAGATTGACCAGGAAATCTTCCCTTACCCTCTTCAGATAGTTTTTGGTTATAATAATTGTTAGCCACAGTCAAGATTTTATCTATGTTCGCCATAGTTTTCTTTTCCTTGGCACCTGCACCAACTTGTCCAAATTTTGGAGCGGCTGTTGTAGCAAGNGTTGCCATCATTGCTGTAGTAACTGCGAATTCCGCAAGTGAATTTCCCCTACGGCTTTTTAAAGTTTTAATTAAGTTTGTGAACATATTTGTTCTCCTTTTGTACTTAGTTAGTTAGATTCAATCCTTATGATATCATCTTCTTACCTATATATGTACAANAAGTGTACCAAACTNTNCNATTTTCNGAATTATTTTTAATTANNNTTTANGTGTTGATATTACTTAANTTAGGGATAGGCGTAAAAAAACCATCATANTTCAGATGGTTATNTTTGGNGTGTTTAATTTTGTTACAANNAANGTGTAACATTTTGAACAGAATGTAACTATTTGTTCCATTCCTTTACATTGATGATTTGAAATATTTTTGTAGGTACTACATTTAATCCAGTCTCATTAGTTANTANTAATGTGTTCTGATACTCATTCCAATCCACATTGTATCGTTTATCCAATACACCATTGTTCTTACTTCTGATAACTTCGTTTAATGCATTGATTGTATAAAGTGTATTACTTTGTTTCTTTCTATGTAGTGAAATAGTGTTCTCAATATTCTCTTCATAGTTATCTATAAACTCTACATTGTAAGTACAGATTAATTGAGTTAAATCTTGTTGGTTCTGAAATACATAAATCTTATCATACAGAATCTCATTACAAGATATAATNATATCAATGGTTTCATTTAACCTTGTTTGTCTTGTGAATGTACATAGTAATTGAGTTCTCATTATTTTTTCCTATCAGTATCTACTTTACCTTTAATACAATCTCTCATCTCATTACCAAAACCACTCGCAACCTTTTGTGATGTACCAGCAGTTCTCCAAGTATCTTCTGCAATCTGTCTTTCACCATCAGGTGATTTAACAAATATAGCACCACTCTCTGAATCTATTCTACATTTCTCCCTAAGATACTTTTTTAATTCTTTTCTTTGTTCTGGTGATTTTACATCGGTTCCAAATCCACTTTGTTCCGCNAAACAATTTCTAATATGTGTTGGTTTTGCTCCTCTGATACCCATTTGGATAATCATTTTACCATCTCCACCATCAATATACGAATCAAAATGCATAGCTTTCATCACAGTCGAAATGTATCCTTGTGTATGTGGTCCATTTTTCCCATCCTTTGGAAATCCTTGTTTCTCGTCAGCTTCAGTTATGTCCTTAACAACTTGTTTATGTGCCGAGTTAACAGCATCTTTTTCATCTTGTTTGATTTGAATACTCGTGTTAACTGATTCATCATCGAAATCAATACTTGGATTATTATTTTGAAATTTCTTAGTTCTACTAAACTCACCAATCTTCGTCCAAATTTTACCATAAGGTTCGTAAGCTGGTTTCTTACCATCATTAATTAATTGTTTAGAATATTCCTGCATTAATTTTAATTTATCTTCAGTAGATAAATCATCAACTTTTTTTCCATCATCTTCTANAAATTTATTAAAACCACCATGTCCATCGAGTTTNTCCATATATTTTGACATTTCTTTTGTTTCACATATTTTAATAATTGATTCTGAAACTTTAACATCAGAACCTCTTTTCACAGCTGATTGTTTTGTATCACTAACTCTTTCTATACCATCATCTAATGATTTAGTTACACTATCTGCCACATCACTTCCGTAATTATCTTTTATAACTTCAAATCTAGCTTTTGGTGTTGTGTTATTTTGTGGGTCTTTTAAATCACTACCTTTTTTATTAGATATNGAAACTATATGTAATCTACCTTTTTTATCTTGACCGACTGTAAATGTATCATGATACTTTCTAAACTTTTGAAATGATTTTAATTCCTTTTCATAATACTCTTTATCTTCATCTGAAGCCTCATCTAATTTTTTCTGTATTTCTGATTCAACTTTATCATCAATATCTTTTTCTGATTGCATTGTAGTATTTGGTTTACTTGTATCTAAATCAGTATCTTCTTCTAAAATTTTTCTCGTAGATAGTGTACCATCATATGCGGCTCTCATCCATTCTTTATATGGTTCATCCTTACCATTAAATCCCTCTTTTCCTTTTTTGTAAAATACTGAATCTTCATCTTTTTTAATTCTTTCAAGTTCTTTATCTGCGTAAACCTCACGAGTTGCTAAATACTCTAATCCCTCATCACCCTCTAATCCTAACGCCTTTAAATCATTCTGTTCTTTTACTTTTAATTTTCTATTTTTGAACTCTTCTTTTTTCTTATCAATTGATTCACGATTTTCTTTTTTAAAATTATCATCATCGAGATTATTCATTGCATTACAATATCTGGCTTCACCTTGTGATGCAATTGCACCACCTGCACCAGAAGTACCTTTATCTCTTTTCTTTTCTAAATCANTTTGGATATCGTTTATACCAGAAATTGGTTCACTTGTTCTTGCATCACCTTTATCTTGTTTTACTTTTTTGATTTCATCATCTGATGCATCTTTTGTTACAATATCTTGTGTTTCAGGATTGTGTGTTTTTACAACATAAGTATTACCACTTTTTTTATTTTTAACAATATCTCGTTCTTGTAGAGTTTGTAGTAATTGGACTCTAGCTTCTATTGGCCAATTGTGTTCTTTTAACACATCCCATAACTTAATTATGTGTTGTTCATTTTTAAAATCTGGTGTTCCGTTTTTCAACCTAACACTCAAATCATTTAATATCAAATCCCAATTCACAATCATTTAAACTGCTCCGTTATTTCTCTCATGTTGTGATAGTTATCCCCCATGTATACTCTTGTTGGATACTTACCATCCCATTCTAATATTTTCTTTACCTCTTTCAAATACTTTAATCCATCTTTTTTATAATCGAAATCGAACAAGAAAGCATCGTAGTTATAAAGAACCATTTTACTTTCATAATCTTTTACATCATGTAGTAATACATCTAATGTTCTTACATTCTGTTCTGTTTCCATCAACTGAATCATATAATTGAATAACTTATTTGGATTCATATCAGATAGATTTTTTCTATATATTTCTCTACTATAAATATCAGATTTAATACTTTTTGAACTTTTCCACTCTTTCCATAACCCCTTTACATACTCATCTACCTTACTGAAAAANGGATTATCTTTTATTTCTTGAGAAATTCCACCATATAAATACTTAAATGTTAATTGTTTACCCTCATCATAACTTAATCCATATGTATCCGCTAAGTGTTGGTGTACATTACCTTTTGGAAATTCATAACCTATTTTATCACCAATCAATCTTGGATGATAGGCATCATAATCAAATTCAACCAATACACCATTTTCAAATCTACTAATAAATTGTTTTCTACTACCATCTTTTTTATTTAGTGCCGCGAAATTCAATCCACCAAATCTATTTGATGGTCTACCTGTACTTGTGTATGGATTATATTCTGAATAAACCAAACCATTTGTAGTTTGGATTCCATTACTCTCAACTATCTGTAGGTTTTCTAAAATATCTTGGTCATAATAATCACAATCTTCAACATAATTCATTAAATCATTTGAAACCTTTGAAAGATACTCAGCATGTTTTACNAATGGTATTANATCATTTACATTTTCTTTATCATAATGTACTCTGTANTTATGATGATGTGCGTTTGTTAAATGTTTATCAAAATCATATGGTTCATTTGTTTTATTATAATGACACCAATTCAAATCTATCAATCCAAATATCCTATCACACTCAATCATTGAGTTATGTAGAAATGATTTCATATCACCCACACAAACTTTACTATCATCCACATCAATTTTTTCTATTGTTCCAAACTTCTCATTGTGATTTACAGGTACAATATATTTTTCGAATGGTGTTACAATATAAAAACAAGACACACGATTCTCTTTTGGATGTTTTTGTACATCCGATAATATTTGTAGATATACGAAGTGTGTGGTTTTCATTACTTTTTGTAATTTAACCCACTTCTCTTGTGAATTTACTATAACCATTAATTTAATTTATTCTTTACATAAGTAACTATCTGTTCGGCAACTCTTATTTCAGTATATTTTTCCATCCCATTGAAACCAGGTGATGAATTTACTTCACATATTTTGTAACCATCACCATCATACAATAAATCTACACCACCGATATCTAATCCTAATATCTTTGTAGATTCTAATGCAAGGTATTCCATTTGTTCATCAAGTTCTACTGGTTTTGCTCCACCACCTCGTGTAACATTAGCTCTAAAATCTCCATCACTTGATTCTCGTTTCATTGCTCCAATAACTTTACCACCTACTACGATAATTCTTAAATCTTTTCCATGTGAATCTTCTACAAATTCTTGTAGTATGATATTGAACCTATCATTAAATTGTTCCATCATCTCTACTAATTGTTCGAAGTTTCTTTTGTTCTCTGCGAGATAAACACCCTTACCATGTGTACCACTTAATGATTTAACCACGATAGGAAACCCAATATTTTTTGATACATAATTTGAATCAACAGGATTCTTAACCAACATTGTTTTTGGATGTGGAATATTATTTTGTGCAAGTATTTGCATTGTATATAACTTATCCTTTACATTATCAATCGCATCACTACCATTGATAAACAACACACCCATTCGTTCNAAATGTCTGAACACTGCTTTCTGATAATATGTGGTTGCACTTCCAACTCTTGGTATTACAAAATCAGGAATATTTGTGTATTCGTTCTCCACCAATACAGATTTTCTATCATCCTTATCAATAAAAATATCTACATTGTTAGGATGTACAAAAAAACATTCTATACCCTCATCTTTGAAACATTCAATTAATCTTTTTGTTTCGTAAGATGGTGTGGATTGTGTTGTGAATATCCAGCCTTTCATTTTTCCCAATAAGTTTCACTCCACAATTTGGTAGTTTCAGGAAANGCATCGTACATTATTTCTTTTAATGCCTTAGCGTATTCTTGTATTTCCCATTGTGCAGTAGGTTCATCTCTTAATTCTATAAAGTTCATTACTGATTGAAATGATGCTGTCCAATAAACTAATGTGTATTGTGATAAAGGTAATATAATTCTAGCCTGTTCCTTGGCCATTCCCATATCAATAAATCGTTTATAAGTTTCTTCTACCTTTCTCATCAAATCACCATACTCCAATAGAGCTGATGTTGATTGAAATTTATTTAACTCACCCTCACTAGCCTGTTTGTTATCATCACTTTGTTTTCTCCACACATCAGGTTGATAATATTCTCTAACAGGAATATATCTTCCACTAATCTCATTCCAAGCATGGTCTTTTGTATAACTCGATGATGTGGTTTCAATACCAACGACATGTTTATACCATTGTCTCATAACGAACTCAGGTGCTTTAATAATCACTTGAATGTGTTGGTGTCTGAATGGTGAAAAGTGTTTATGTTTAATTAAGAATTTAGATAACTTTCTATCTTTCTCTGAAAACTCATCACTCTTAGCACCAAATGATACACGAGCTGCATTTACAGGAGTTAAATCATCTCCAAGTTTATCTACTAATTCCACATATCCAATGTGGTCTAATACTTTTATCTTCATTAGGCATTACCCCTTTTTTTAATTGATTTAGTTAATTCGTTGATTCGTTTTTGTTTGTATTCTTTGGCGTACTCTTTCCCAGCTTTAGTGTATCGTAACCAAAATAATTGATGTATTGATTTGAATATATTTTTGAAATAATTCATATAACCTTAATTAATAATATATATCAGATAAAAAACCCAAATACAAATAAATTATCCCTCGGCTTTTGCTTCTTTTGGTTTATCTTTTTTCTTGGCGTTTTGTTTGAATTGTAAGAATGAAACATTATTTTGTTTTGATGAATCTTTAACAATATCAGGTGCGTTATCTTTATAAGCATTTGTACTTTTAGCGTTGGTCAACAATGAATCCATATCAACCCTAGCAATACCTGTAATCGCGGTATCCCAACCAGCCGATGATAATGTATGTTGAACACTATTAACTTGGAATAATGTATAATTACGATAAACTTCTGGTAAATAATCCACCGCAAATAAATCAAACATTCTTATCCCACCAATACCTGGCATTGTAAAACTAACTTCAAGTGGTGTGACAGGGTCTATATCTATATTTGCTTCACCAGATTTATTTAATAAGTAATCCATAGCCGATGAAAAACTTGTTAACATATCACCATCTGCGGTGTAAATTAAACCAGCGTTTTCAGGATTTGAAGAATCAAACCAATTCAATCCCTCATCTTTTGGTGCGTTTGCCTCATCAGTTAATTGTTGTTCTAAGGCAGCAGCCTGTTCTTTTACTGAATCTAATCCCTCTAAATTAGTATTGGAATCCACAAGTGCTGTTTCTAAATCTGAATCACTATCTTGTGGGTCGGTTCTTCTAACAATTTGAGGTCCTTTATTGTTACTTGAATCACCTAAATATGGTATGGAAATCTCATCAAGTAATAAATCTTTTTGAGATTCAGTTAATTCTGTATCACCAGTTTTATCGGAAATAGTAGTATTTTGCATTGTAGATAAAGCTGTTATACCAATATCTTCAGGTTTACCTGTACCACTATCACCTTGTGTGGTGAAATTTTTATTACTATGAAACATAGCTTGTGTGGCCATGGCAGATGTTAACTTAACACTTAAACTAAAATCTTTGAATAATCAAACTTCAAAATTATGGAGGATAATATTTGTTGATGGAAAATCATGCAAAAATCATAGAGAATA
>FUFK010044446.1_pt1 | contig 93749 bp, 75 predicted proteins | sample 1021851 | NCBI WGS metagenome assembly FUFK01 (sample SAMEA51879418, study PRJEB19060) | metagenome
TCAGTAGTTGCAGCAGACACAAGTGGGGACATAGACATCGAAATAAACAGGAACAAGACAAATATTGCCGATCTCCTCATAGCCTAACCTCCGGTGTTGTTCTACTGTGAATGAATGAACATATCAACATGGCGTCGTCCGGTCATAGAAAATTGAAGTCAATTTTGAGACTTATTATGCGAAAGTAGAATACAATTGAACTTTCAGGAATGGTTGATTATCATGGCTCGACGAGGTAAGAAGCAGAGTGGCAACATCTTCGGAAGATGGTGGGAAGAACGTAGAGATCAGCATCTTAGTATTCTCTTCATATTATCATTGGTAGGACTTGCAGCATTCCTTTGGTCTCTTGTTTTCTTTATGTTTATGGATGGAGTAAGTGAGATGCCAGAACTTATTGGAATGTCTTGGTTTTTCGCCATAGGAGGATTAATCCTTCTCGGCGTTGTTGGTCCTGAATTTTTCCGATATAATGAGCAGTTGACTTTGCTTAGAGAAATTTTTGAATTAGAATCGAGAGCTGAGATACTAAAACGTAGAAAAGAAGCCGAAGAGGCGGCATCTCTTTTGGGAAGTATCCATCAAGGTAGGTTGTTAGCCCATTACAAGGATCATGGAATTCGTGCCGGACGGATTTTTCAATCACCTGCTACTAATTTTACTACAGAGGAATCATGGATTATTTCTTGGTGGAATGCAGAAAACACTATTTTATCAGAAAATACTGGAAATTCTAACCTTTCTTCTCCTCCTGTTCAGAAGATGTTGATTGTTGGTTCAGTAACTGGAATTCTTCTTCTTCTCTGGAATTCTTTCTTTGGAATTGCAAGAATGACAACAGAAGGGACTCGTGAATACTCCGTTAATATGTTAGCTTGGTTTCAGAGTATATTAGGATCGGATGTTAACAAGTTGGTAGAACCAGTGTCATTTGATTTCATGACAATACTTTTGTTAATCGGATTGGGGACATTGCTTTGGTCTACAAGTCCTAAGGTTTCGTTGAAATCATCAACGGAAGAGGAGTGAGGAAAATCAATGTCCAGTAGTTATGGATGGATTCGTGAAATCCTTCTTGCTGCTGGAATGATATTGGTTCTATACGGTTCGTTAGTGTTAATGACAGGGTCTTCACCTCCAATGGTGGTAGTTGAATCTCAATCAATGATGACTGATGATGAATCGCACGTTGGAATTATCGATCCGGGAGACATTATCTTAGTTACCGAACCGGAAAAACGTGAAGTAGTTACTTATGCGGAAGCAGTTGAAATTGGAGGTCAATATCATCAATATTCTACTCATGGGATGCCTGGAGATGTTATCATTTACAAAAAGAATGGTGGAAATGATACGCCAGTTATTCATCGTGCTATTTTGTTTGCATTAGCAAATGAGACTACACCTGTAGAGAACAACGGAACTTGTACTCAGGGAGAATTAGATGAGTTATTTGTTGCTTCAGACGGTTCAATAGGAGCATGTATTTTGACATGGGATGTTAAGGGAACATCAGTACTGAATGTCACCTCAATCAGTATGAATTTAACAGGATATTCTTGTCAACCTCATGGATATTTGATGATTCAAGATTGGATTCCTGAACACGAAGGATTTCTTACCTCTGGTGATAATCCAAGGACTAATGGTTGTACAATTGATCAATTAACTGCAACAGGATATAGCGGCTCTGGCCCTCACTATTTTGGACTAAGAGATGAATTCGGGAATCCAGTTACCGCAGTAAGACCTCAATGGGTTAGTGGTCTAGCAGGACCTGAAGTTCCATGGTTTGGGATTGTTAAATTAGCAGCATCTAACAATTCAAGTCAAGTTACTTCAGATGCATGGACAAGTCTTCTTGTTGCAGTAGTTATCTTACTGAGCAGTGTTATGATTATAGAGAAGGCAATGACAAAAATAATTTCTTCTGCTCCCGAATTTGATGTTTCAATTAATCAGTCCGTAAATGATCGGTATCAGGAAAGCGAAAAAGAACAAGAGTGACGAAATATTCGATATTTTTGTAGCCAAAATTTCCGCTTTCTGAGAATGTATAATTCGTGATTTCTCCACAATCCAATTGATAGTTGAATTAATCGTGTCTCTCATTATGTGACCACCGTCAAATGGTATTACAGGGATTAGATTAGCAAAACCTAACAAGAAATTAATCCACAAAAACCAGAAAATACCTTCAATGAAGAAAAATTCAATAATACCAAATTCAAGCATTTTTATTTCTGATTCAAGCATTATCTCTCCATTGAACTCAAATGGTGTAGCAAGTAGATTCAATGGATACAACAAGGTAGCCAGAACTTTTTCTTCGGCTGTTTGGTTGGGATAAAATGGCCCCATCAATCGATATTTCCCATGGTCGGTACTTCGAATGGTCTGACCAAATGTAGAATCTCCTCTAACTCCTAAAAATGGGTCTCCGGGAGAGATGCCTAGTCTTTCTAAATCGTTTTCTGATGCATTTTTTGAAAGATAGTACTCATATTGATCACCTAACTTTACCTCAATTATATTTTTTTCTTCCCATTCAGTTANATTAGTTCCGTTGTATTTTAAAACAGTTAGAAGGAGAGTATCTCCTGCCTTTGATGAGTCCAAAATATAACGTAAATCATCGGCATTTGAAATAGATTCATTGTTTACTTCGATAATGATGTCATAGGGTTCCAATCCCGATTCATTGGCAGGTCCATCAGCTACAATTGCTGGACTATATGCTCCTTGCATACTAGGATTAACTCCATCAATTGCTACAGCTAAAATAGATACAAGAATAATTGAGAATACTATATTCACTGCAGGTCCAGCAGCATATATTCTCATCCTTTCTCTCTTTGGTGCTTTCGTTACCTCTGTATATTCCGGTTCAGCAAATGCTCCGATTGGAATCAATGAAAAAATAAGCAAACCAAAACTTCTCACTCTCATTCCATGTGCTCTCATTAGAATTCCATGTCCATATTCATGGATAATTAAGGCCACAATTAATGCCATTAGCGGCCAAAAAATTGGAATTCCTGATGTTACTCCTGGAATGAGTAATACCTCCGACGATTCTATTGAAATGTTTTCTCGACTTGAATTAAACAAAGAAAGAAAGGATAAAATTACCATCATACTAGTGAAAAATAAGGCAACAAACCCTATCCAAATTGAAAATTCTCCAAACATTCTCCAAAATTTACGTGGTCGGGAAATCTTCTCCAATATTTTTTGCCCTTTGTTAGTTCTTATCATCAAGATAAATCCGAGAACCTTTGTAGCATTCCATTTTTCTAGATACCCTTCTTTTTCGAGTATTCTTATCAAAAATATGTTTAAAAAAAGCACACCCAGTAATATATTATCCGAAAAAATTGCAATCATAGATAAGACAAAAAAAATCCAGTCCCTCATTGTTAGTGCCATTATTACGGTCAGGGCTGAGAAAACCCGATCCCTTAATGTGTGCCTCGATGCCATGTTTCTTAGTGTACGCTATCTTTTACCTCATTTGAATCCTCCATTGTTTTGTTACCGTTGGTTTCATGACGTGATGGTTACTCGCAATAACATGGACGAAGATAACTCGCTCACTCCTTCTATACGAAGGAAAATTGATTCGATGGTTCGAGATCTTGATTCAATTGTTCGTTTGCTTCAACAAGCATCATTGGAAGAAGTGCAGTTGGATATTATTGAAATTGAAAATCGAATAAATCTCATGGAAGAGCAGTTGCTTTCTCCTTCTGTTTCTACTAACGAATGAAACCCTTCATCCAATCAGGTGTTTCAATTTCATATGTTTGAGATTCAATATCTATTCTTTCTTGAATGGTTTCAAATGATTTACTTTCTTGTTCTGTTTTTCTACATACTAGTGCTAGAAATTTATGTAGTGGTAATCCTTGATCCCAAATTAAATGTGGCCTTCCATTTTTAGTCAAAGGACAAGTCGGAATTCTTCTAGCGAGTATTGACAATCTCCCCTCTAATTTACCAGTATCGATACGGAAAATACGCCAAGAATCTCCTCGAATTCCTTTTAGTCGGTAGGCGTATAATGGCATTAGTCCACATCTCTTTCCTATATTTTCTAAAGCTGAGTATTGTTCGGCTAATCTTCCATTAAGATATAATTTCTTTTCTTTACTTGTTTTTACTTCTATTGGGAAACATATGTCTCCTCTCAGAGCAAGTAAATCACCACTTCCTTCTATTCCACTTCCTGCTGCTCTTACAACTAAAAATGGTTTTTCAATCACAAGTCGTGCTTGAGCTCTCTCAGATTCAGAACAAGAACGAGTAACTGCACGAACACCTTCCGGAAGCCCAGCTAATACATGTCGGAGTTCACGCTCGTATTGTGCCCCCTGTACCATATCTGTCGCGTAACGTACCAAACCTAATCTCTTTGGTTGATAATGGAATATTCGAGGTGATTTTTTACATCACAAAACAAAGCCGTCCCGTTGTTTCAAACCCTGACATTCAAGACCCTCCGATGTGCACTTACTATCACGTGGGTTACATTGCCGTACGCACCAATGATTTCCGGCTTGCTTACAGACTGTTATTAGAATTAAAAAAAAGAGAGATACGTTGTATCCAAATTCTTCCATCCGATCCTGTTCCTTCGAATGTTGCAGCATGGATGGGAACTCCTTCTGAGGTATTAATGAGTGGCGATCCTCTTGGGATATCAGTAACATTAGATGAAGTTCAGCATTCTGTAGAACAAGCAATTCATCGATTAAGATATTCTAGACCAATTAGAAGACTAATATTCGGAGTTGATCCTGGTCCTAGACCAGGGATAGCATGGTTGGGAGATGGATTAACTCTTGGAAAGGCCCAACTTGAAGGAGTAGATGATACTGTGGATAGTATAATGAGAATTTCAAGAGCCATTGAACATGAATCTTTGATAATCCGTGTTGGGAATGGATCAAAAACAATAGCAAATAGGATAATCAATACTTGTGTAGTACGTGGTTTATCGGTTCAAATAGTAAATGAATCAAGAACTTCCATTGGTGTTCCTCGGCATGCTCATTCTTCTGCAGCATTAAGAATTGCTCACCTTCCAGGAGATTCAGTTAACCAAAAACGAAAGGTTCGACCCACAAATGGAGAAATTCGTGATATTCAGCGTAGGAGTAGAAGTCATTCTCTAGGTCGAACTACTATTCCTTCTACTCTAGCAAGAGCTGTTGCTATGGGGAGATTGACGTTGGAAGATGCAATCATACACCATACAGGAGATTTCAACGATTCCATTGGGAATATGTGAGATATTAATTTCAGGATTTATTGTATTAATCCACGCCTAAAAGCTCGAGTTAAATCTGAACCTGGAAATTGATCTTCAGTCTCACGATAAACTGTCTTCATATTACTTATGAAATTTGTATTATCGGTGACCAAAAGTAACCTCTCAATCCCTGGGTCTTCTTCACCATCGAGTATTCCAAGAAGAATTTCCATTGTTTTTCTTGCCCCTTCCCTATGAGGATAAGAAAAAACATCCATAGAAATAGGCGCAAGAGCAACAACTCCACGAATTTTACTTGATGCTATTTGTTCAAACATTGAATTGTACGATTTTTCTAATAGTTCACGACGATTAAGGTCTTGATTAGGTCGACGACAATCGGGTCCTACAACATGAATTAAATGTTGAACTGGAAGATTAAATGGAGATGTAGATACAGCAGAACCAACAGAACAAGGTTGCAAATTCAATGCACGTTGTCCTCGAGCAATTTGAGAACATGCTTCTCTGAGTTCATCACCAGCAGCTTTGTGAATCCTTGCATCAATTCCTTCTCGTCCAGAGAGTCTATTATTCGCTCCTGTCACTAGAATGTCACATTCTGCCTTGAGCACATCCCCTACTAAAATACGTAGTTGCGCATGTTTGCAATCACGTACTATGAGCGTGTCCATATTTTCGATGCGACAGGGCGATTTGTTATAGTCGTTTCATTGAAAATAACATTTTTGGTTTTGGACCCGATTCATTCAACACCAATGCTAAACCTCCGGTAACCAATGAGAGGGGCCCGTGTCATCCTGTTTCTTCTCATGTTACTGATTTCACCATGGTCAACAATTTATTCTGAGGATTCAGTATATCATCCGATAAATTCACCCGACTATTCTGATTTTGTAAATGATGAAACAATAGCAGTTCCTATGGGATTCCATCATTCTACCTATGTCAATTATAGTGATGTAGCAATTGTAATTAATAATCGCAGTACTGATAGTGTATTGATAGGGAATGCATTTGCGTCTGCCAGAGGAATTCCTCCTGAACGGATTTTCCTTTTAACTAACGAAAGTACACCTATCAGTGAAACAATTAATTCAGATCAGTTTGATACTTATTTTGCAGACCCTATTCGATTAATGATTCAGCAAAGAGGTCTTTTTGGTGATCTAAACTATTTGGTTACTACCAAAGGAATCCCGTTACGAATAAATGGGGGTACCAACGTACGCGCCTCATTCGATTCAGAATTAGCTCTCATAGATTCTGGACAATTTGGAGCCTTAATTCATGGGTCTTATTGGGGGGAACATGAATATGGCCCTTGGTCAAACGATAATGAAGACGAGTATGCTAAGTTTTCTTCAGAACCTGTACCAGAATTTCGTCGTTCTGAACAAGGTTTCTACATAGTAACACGTCTAACGGGTTATGATGTTGATACTGCGATTTCTCTGATAAATAAAGCAAACAATAGTTTTGGCTCTCATGGACAAACAGTCTTGGATTTAGCAACAAATAGAAACGGTTCAGGGTATAAGTTCTGGAATGACGCTCTATATTCAGCGCATAGTCACTTAAATCAGACTTTAGGAATGCCAGTTTTATTTAATCAGAATTCTACATTTGTTACTGGAGAAAATAATGTGATGATGTACGCATCATGGGGTAGTAATGATGAATCTTGGAGCAACCAACAACTTCCAGACAACGGCTTTGATACGCCTGATAGTTCATCTTCATCTGGAATTCGATCATGGTCATCATCTACCTCCACTTTCTCAGTTGGAGAAACATTAGAGTGGGATTATGATTCAGACAATTCTGCAGCTAGATTGAGTGTAAATTCAGCACAATGTTCTGCTACAAATGGAGAAAATACAAATGGATTACTTGCTGAATATTTTGATAATCAAGGGATAAGTTACAACTCTTCTTTTATGCCTGATTTGAATGGAAGAGTGCCAAATCATGTTCGCTCTGAATTAGATATCAATTATGCCTCATCAAACTCTTTTTGGCCAGGATTAGATTCTAGGTTTTCAGATTATTTTTCAGTTAGGCATTCAGGAGTTTTGACAATTCCAGAAGCAGGGAATTGGACCTTTTACTCGAATGCAGATGATGGAGTATTGGTTTGGATAAATGATGAATTGATTGTGAATAATTCAGGAATACATGGTATGAGAGAAGTTAGTGGATCAGTGGAATTAGAACAAGGCGAGCATATTTTCAGATCAGAATTTTTTGAACATGGAGGAGGAGCTGGCCATATTGTTTCATGGGAGGGGCCTAACCAAAGTAAACAGGTAATTCCATCTACATCATTTACTAGAGCACTGAGTTCTCCAGTTAGGAGTGATGTTTTGGTCCACCATTGGGACTTTGAAGCGGGTAATGGGACAATAGTTGAAGATTTAATTGGGGAAGATAATCTAACAATGACAGGAAATCCTACTTGGCAAACTTGTTTACTAGGAAATTGTATTTTTCTAGACGGTATTGATGATATCTTAGAAGCAGATGTTGACGACCGTCTTGGCGATTTTACCATATCTCTCTGGGCGAAGGCGAATCATACTGGTCAGGGTAGATATTCATCTGTAATCGCGGTAAATGATGTAGGTGGCGATTCTGATTCATTCCAAATAATGACAAGTGGTTCTACACCTGGAGTTTGGCAACTTTATCACAATCGAACTTATGATTTTGGGACAGTTAGTGCGTCTGAATGGGTTCACTTCGTAGTTGCAAAAGATGGAGATAAGTTGATGCAATATATGGATGGAATTCTAGTAGGAAATATAACAATCCCTAACGGCAGTATTGATGAAATTGATTTATACAAATTCGGAGTAAATCGAGCAGGAAACACTCATTGGTCAGGGTTAATCGATGAAGTACAAGTTTGGACACAAGCTCTTAATTCCTCTGAAATCATTTTAGTGAATGGAGAAGTTGCTTTAGATTGCCCATATTTCTCCGCTAGTGGGCAAGGGCCTAGTTCTATTTCGCAAGAATATGGATTTGGCGTAGAGAACATGGGGCATGCATGGACATTATCTTCCATAGCCCAATTGATTGGAGAAGTTAATGCTGATTGGACAATGAAGGTCGAAGGATTTGATTCTAGCAATAATCTTCTATCTACTAATTTTTCAAATTCTAAAACAATCACTACATCCTGGAGTAACAATGAATTTCGATTTCGTCCACATCAAAATGTGACAAGATTGAATATTTCTTTAGAAATTGAAATTCAGAACGTATCTAGGCAAGGAGCAATTTACCTTGACGATGTCGAACTAATGATTTTACAACCACATATGCAATGGGTAGATGGATCTATTGCAGAAACAGCAGTATCAACAGGAGGGAGATCATTCACATGGGGTACAGGTTATGGACAGAGTTTAGTGGCGGATCTTTTGGAAGATGGAGTTTCAGGAGTCAAAGGATATGTGTATGAACCATATCTTACTGCTGTTTCATATCCTGATTTATTGACATCATTTTATGCTTCAGGATACAATTTAGGAGAATCATATACTGCATCTAATGGATATTTATCATGGATGGGGGTGATGGTAGGAGATCCGAAGATGTCCCCATTTTCCAGTCGTCTTCATGATATTGAAATTCGCAATGTATCAGTATCCTCTAGACCATCTACTGGAACTTCGTTTGATGTTCAAGTAGATTTAGCTAATATCGGACCTTCTCCTGCTAATGGATGGATCGAAGTTAGAGAAAGGGTAGGAAACAGGGTCTTGTCAAATATCAGTATTTCAGTACCTAGCGGAGATATGCCAGGTTCACTAAGAGAAATAAATATTCCAACAATTACCGAATCTACAGGTTTTGTTGAATTGCAAGTAAGGTATGTTGCAGATAATGGGCCGAATCAGAATTCCAGTACTTTTGTTCAAGGGTATATCCTAAGTGAACGAGTAATTAGTAACAATATAGCCTCTACTATTGTGGAGGTCAATGCTCCTCCAAGCATTGATCTCATTGATTGTTCATCATCGGTTGCTCCAAGAGGAAGTACAGTTTCTTGTTGGATTGATGTTAGTGATGAATTCGGTGTAGAATCTGCATTTTTCAGAATTAAGGGCGCTAATGAATCTGTAGTTTTTGAAGGTAATGCAACTTCAGGTAATGGAATACGTTGGACAATTTTCTTTGATATTCCGGGATATGCATCTCTAGGTCTTCATGATCTGTTTGTTATGATTACAGATATCGACGGACTTATTGATTATGCTAATGAATCTGAGATTCTTGAGGTAGTCGATTCTCCATCGATTTGGTATGGTATTCACATTCAGAATGCCGATGATCCATCTTGGGCAGGAGATAGCATTCTTCCATCGGGGACTCCCTTTGGAATGTATAGGGGTGTGCCTACACCTGTTAGAGCGTGTGTAGAAGACGTTGACCATGATATAATTAGCGAACAACCTATTTTCTTGTTTGAACGAGGGGAAATATCATCATTCCAAATACTCCCTAAGGATAATTCATCCCGATATCAATGTTACTTAGCTACTTTAGAACTTGGCTTAGATGACCCCCTTTCTCCATTTTTAGCACGTTTATCTGATTCAGATGGTAATATCATAACTACTCGTTCAGTAATGGTTGAAAATATCCTTCCTTCTATACAAGCCTCATTTCAACGAGAAGATATCGAATCGATGATTGGTTTTGGAGTTGGTAACGAATCTATATTGGTATCAGTAAATGATCCAGATTCTCCTTTTTCCCAAATCGTTGGCCAGATAGAATATACATGGCCAGAACAGGCTCCCATTACTGCACCATTCTCAACTTTTGGAAATGGAACAACAGAACGGATACCATTACTCCTGCCCAGTTCTGGCTTATCTTCTGGTAATCTTGAAATTCGAATTACTGCGATTGATTCAGACTCGGGGCTTTCAGAAATTAATTTCCAAGTACCAATTGAAACTAGGCCACCATCTGTCAATGAAGCGGTTTTATGTTTGAATGGAGAAGTTGTAATGATAGAAAATGGTACCGAACTTGTCAGAGGAGAATCGATGTATCTAGTAGTACCCATAGATGAACATCGGCCAATATTACAGGTCCGCCCATCTTTACGTCAATCTGGTTGGAGCGAATCTCTATTACAATCTCAATCAATTCCTGAAGGCTGCCCATTCTCACCTTACATGTATTCAATCGATCTTCCTAATGACCTAATCGAAGGAAATGCAAGTATAGTGATCATCCTTTCCGACATTGATGGTTTAGCTACTGGTTGGACAGAAGAAGTTAGAATTGTTTTCCCACCTCCTTCGATTCTAAATGTCAGTACTCCAAATTATGGCAAGGTTGGAGAAGAAGTNCAGATTGAATTCAAAGTTAAAGATTCGGATGATCTGAATAACGTTGTATGCTACATAGATGTTCTAAATAAGAACTCTACTATACTATATTTAGAGCAAAACCCTAGTTTAGAAGGGGAAATATTAGTGAAATGGACTCCTAGTCGTCCGATGGAAGAAGTGAATATTTCAATAATTTGTGAAGATGGTATGAAGAGATTTGATTCATGGAACTCTGAAACTCCGATGAATATTACTGGAACTATTCTAAATAAACCACCAGAAATAGTTGAGGATGAAGATATAGAACAATCATCGAGTAGTGGAATTTTGGTAATAGTTATTGCATTAGGAGCAATATTTTTGATTATTTCATCATTATTTGTTTGGATTTCTAGAAGGGAAAATGAAATTGAATCATCTCCATGGGAAACTGGTGGAGTACTTGATGGAACTCAAGTCGAATTGAATGAATACGAAGAATTAGATCCTCAAGATGTAGTTGATTTATTACGAAATGAATAATTTGATTCAACGAAGGGTTCAATTCTATTGCCTTGCTAGGGTCATCATGGCTACCGGGTATGTTCTCATTAATGTTGAGCCAGGGTACGAGTTCTCTGTCTATGAATCAATAGGAAAGTTTGGCCAAGTCGCTGATTCAACTCTATTGTTTGGAGATTATGATTTGATTGCAAAGGTAGTTGCCGAAGACATGGCATTGATCGCTCAATTTGTTGTTGAAAACATTCGTCAAATCGAGGGTGTTCAAAATACTAAAACTCTGGCTGGCGCCGAAGTTTAGTCATTTTCGACGCACGTATCCGTACCTCGGAAAACATGAAAAAGTCACTATTTTGGAGACGTATCACGATTTTNGGGAAAATATTCATAACCTAGGAAGGTAGCAGTTAACTTTGAGGTGAAACTCAAATGAGTGAGAAGAAATACTTCGTACTAATGGAGAACGGGAAGGACACCAGCACGGTGTACCATAACAAGCAGCCCCGCCAGGCAGCCCTAAAGGCAGCCAACAAGGGACACACCAGCATTAAGTTGCGCGAACGCGGAACTGACAAAGTGCATGTGTTCACTGGCGAGAGAAAACAGGTGCCAAAGCCTGATAGTGCCCCAGCTTGGCTGAAGGGCGATACTGTCTGGAAGGCTAATGTCAGCAAGGTTGGCATTGAACGCCTTTGAATAGGTTGAAAACCATCTCCCAAAGCCCAAAAGGGCACAAATAGTCCTCGTCCCAATCGTCGGATACCCTCGATAGGGGGCGAAACCCCTTTACCTTTTTATTCTGGATAGAGAATTTATTGATGAAATTCTCACTTTCTTAGACCAATTTTCTTCGCAAGAATAGCTATCGGATCGTAGTATTCAGTTACGACTCTTTCTTTTAATGGTATAATCGCGTTGTCAGTAATGTTAATTCCTGCAGGACAGACTTCTGTACAGCATCTTGTGATATTACAGTACCCTAACCCGAAGTCTTCTTTGATTTGTGGTATCCTACTCTCGGTGTCGAGAGGATGCATTTCAAGATTAGCCAGTCTGACGAAGAACCGAGGACCACCAAACTCTTCGAATTTTTGATGTTCTCTAAGTACATGGCATGTGTTTACACAGAGCATGCATTCGATACATCCCCTAAATTCCTGAATCCTATCAGCTTCATGTTGATGGAAAACCCAATCTGGTTCATCTGGGCCATTAATTGGCTTAATCCGTTTGTCAGTTTTGTAAGCCCAAGAGGTATCAGTGACTAGGTCTCGAATTAGAGGAAATGTTTGCATTGGTTTAACCAATATTGGTTGACTTTCATCTTCCATTTCTTCAAAGACTTCTTCCATTCTTGTCATGCACATTAATTGAGGTTTTCCATTTATCTCTGCACTACAAGAACCACATTTACCGGCTTTACAATTCCATCTACAAGCCAAATCTGGTGCCTTTTCAGCTTGAATTCGATGAATTACGTCGAGGACTACCATTCCTTCATCCATAGGAACGGTATAATCTACAAGTTCTCCAGCAGGATTACCGTCATTGTTAGGTTCTCCTCGGAAAACTCTGAAAGTCACATTCTCAGACATCTTATTCCTCCTCATGTAGGTCATCAGCATCCAGTAATTTCTTTAATTCTTGAGGAATCGATGGGTATGTAGTGTAATCAATAGACATCGACCCATCTTTTTCTTTCACAATAACGCTATTGATTTTACCCCAATACTTGTGGTCGGGGGTTGGGAAGTCATCCCTTGTATGTCCTCCCCTACTTTCTTCTCTTCGTAGAGCGGACAATGCACACATGCGACTAACATCGATCATTGCATCTATTTCTAAAGCCTGATGCCAACCTGGATTGTATATTCGTCCACCCTTTGCACTCGTTTTTGTGGCTCTTTTTTCTAGTTCATCAAGATCAACCAATGCTTCTTCAAGTAGGTGTTTTGTTCTTATGATTCCAACCTTATGTTGCATCATTTTTCTTAGATCTTCTACTACCTTAGCAGGATTTTCTCCATCACTGCGTTCCAAAGGTGCAAGGGTCTTTGCTATGGCGTCTTCAATTTCGTCTCTTTCTATTTCCATAAATTCGTCAAATTGCTGTGAATAAATAGAAGCCTGTTCTCCCGCAATCTTCCCAAACACAATTAGGTCAGAAAGTGAATTTCCTCCTAGTCGATTTGCTCCATGGAGGCCAGTAGCAGCTTCACCTGCGGCAAATAGGCCTTTGATTGACGATTCTTGAGTGTATGNATTAACCTTTATTCCCCCCATCACATAATGAGCAGTAGGTCCAACCTCCATGGGTTGTTGTGTGATATCAACTGCTGCTAGTTCCATGAACTGGTGATACATTCCTGGCAATTTTTTCTTCACTTCTACAGGGTCTCTCCACGATATGTCCAGGTAAGCACCACCATGTTCTGATGAGCGACCAGCATCTCTTTCGCTGTTGATGGCCTTTGCAACAACATCACGAGTAAGAAGTTCGGGGGGGCGTCTTTTAGTTGCTAATTTACCAGAAATAACTTCGTCNACCCATTCAAGTGCCTCCTCTTCTGTATCTGCAAATTCCTCTCGATACATTTCAGGTACATAATCGAACATGAATCGTTCCCCTTCTGAGTTTCGCAACATTCCTCCTTCTCCTCTAACACCCTCTGTTACCAAAATACCCTTTACAGACGGCGGCCAAATCATTCCTGTTGGATGAAATTGTATAAATTCCATATCTCCTAATTCAGCACCCGCCCAATAGGCCAAAGCATACCCTTCACCAGTATATTCCCATGAACCAGAGCATACTTCCCAGCATCTTGTCGCCCCACCCGTAGCCAAAATGATTGCTTTAGCCTTGAATACGTGAAGAGATCCATCGGTTCTGTTGTACGCTAAGCATCCAGAAATCCTTCCGTTTGTTTTGAAAAGTCTTCGAACTGTGAATTCCATGAAGACCTCCATTCCGGTGTGAATTCCCTTTTGTTGTAAGGTTCGAATGAGTTCAAGACCAGTAGCATCTCCAATGTGTGCTAACCTAGGATATGTGTGTCCTCCAAAGTTTCGTTGGCTAGTTAATCCTCTTGGCGTTCTATCAAAAACCGCACCCCACTGTTCAAGTTCTCTAATACGATCTGGAGCTTGCTGAGCATGAATCTGAGCCATTCTCCAATCACCAAGATATTTCCCTCCTTTCATCGTGTCTCGGAAATGGATTTCCCAAGAATCGCGATGATCTTTGTTTGCTAATGCGGCGGCAGCTCCTCCTTCAGCCATTACAGTATGGGCCTTTCCAAGCATAGATTTGCAAATCATAGCCACACGCACCCCAGAAGCACTCGCTTCAATTGCGGCACGTAATCCAGCCCCGCCAGCGCCAATGACAATAACGTCAAAGGAATGTTCAGTATATCGTTCCATGTAAACCTCAAAATACAATACTTGGATCGGAGAGAATTCCTTCTGCTACGCCCCAAACAAATAAATCTCCAATGAATACCATTGCTAAACTAGTCCAAAACCAGAATCCGTGATGGACATTGATAGATGAAATGCGCCAGAAAAATTTTCCTTGAAGTTTAGAAAATCCTTTTCTCCATTTATTGCTCCCTCCCCCTATGATGTGTCTGAAAGCATGACAAGAACCGACATACATTGTGAGAAGGAAGGATTCAGCAGCAAGAACAAAAGTTCCTAGCGAAATACCATAAGATGTAGTACCATCATTTTGGTCGAATGAAACAGTGTGAAAAATATCGTAATATTTCATTAAGAGAATAATCATTGCTAAATATAGCATGTATCGATGGATATTATTCAATACAAATAGTCCTCTTTCGCCACGATATCCCATTGATTTAACCAAATGAGGCTTCGATACAACACAAGCAGTAGGACTAGCAAAAAAAGTCCTGTAGTATACTTTCCTCATGTAGTAACAGGTTCCTCTAAACCCAAAAGGTATCCATAATATTAGCATAGCAGAATTTGCCCACCCAGGAACTGATAATCCCCACAGATGGATAATATCTGGAGAGAAGATAGGGCTAGTAACTCTGTGATTGTCATAATGTATGGCGCCATCAAAGAAAATTAGTCGAACAAAAGTGTAAATCATGGCTAATGTAAGGGCAAACCCCATCCATAGGGGCTGAGTCCACCATTTATCCGTTCGATCAGTTTCCCCGAAACCTCTTGAAACAGGAAGTTTGATGACGTCAGACATCGCGCTCGACTCCCGCTAAACTCGACTGTGTTTTATCATATTGCATAGATCCATAGTCGGAATTATGCCAAGAATCCATAATCAGCATCAATTTCATCAATTTCTATTTCTTCAACATCCATCTGAGCAAGTTGGAGTTTTCCGCTAAGTTCGTCATTCACAGCATGCCAGTATGAGTATGCTTCGATTACCCATATTCCCGATTCTCTAGTGCCATTACCACTACCCTTTACTCCTCCGAACGGAAGGTGCGCTTCAGCACCAGTAGTTGAATTGTTGATTCCAGTCATTCCTGCTTTAATTCCAGTCTTGTAACGATATGCTTCTAATCGATCATTGGTATATATGGCAGAAGATAGACCGTATGGAGATGCATTTGCAAGATGTAAGCCATGTTCAAAATCTCTTGCTTTAACGATGGTAACAGCTGGTCCGAAAATCTCTTCGTGGAAACATTCCATATCTTCTGTTACATCGACGTAAACATGAGGCCACATATATACTCCCTCACTAGGATCTCCCTGGAAATTTTCTGGTTTGTTGTCTTTACTTATTCTTCCATTACCCCAGATCTTTGTTGCCCCACTCGACTCACACATTTCAAGTGCTTCAAGGAAGTCTTTTGCATATTTTTCTGAAAGCATAGAACCGTAAAGAACCCCATCATAATGCATTGAATTACCAATTTTTGTCGATTTTACTTTTTCCATGAATAGGTCCATAAATTCATCATAAATATCTTCATGAATAATCAGATTACCCAGACTTGTGCATCTTTGTCCTGCGGTTCCAAAACCCGCCCAATAAGCCCCTTCTACTGCATTTTCAAGATTTGCAGATGGCATTATTACTAACGGATTTTTTCCACCCAATTCTAAACTGGCTGAAACAAGATTGCGTCCACATGCTTCTCCTATCATTTTACCAATTGCTGTACTTCCTGTGAAGGAAATTTTGTCTACCATTCCTAGATCAACAGCATCTACAATATGTTGACCAGCGCCGCTTCCTTTTCCGTGTATTAGATTGATGACTCCATTAGGGAGGCCAGCTTCATGCATTAGACGAGCGAGAGCAAATGACAGCAAAGGTGAATCTTGTGGAGATTTCCAGACACAGGTATTTCCACACATTATTGCAGGAATCATTTTCCAAAAAGGAACTGCTGAAGGAAAATTACATGCATTAATTATTCCACAAACACCCAAAGGTCTTCTGTAAGTGAATAATTCCTTGTCAGGTAATTCTGAATTTACTGTTTGTCCGTATAACCTTCTTCCTTCTGATTGAAAGAATAGACATGTATCTATCGCTTCTTGTACTTCACCACCACATTCTTTCAGAGTTTTTCCTATCTCTCTAGCTTGTAATCTAACAATCTCTTCTTTGTGATCCATCAGTAATCGACCCATATTTCCGATTACTTGACCTCGAGTTGGTGCAGGGGTAGATGACCATTTTGGAAATGCATCTCTTGCTGCTTTCAGAGCAGAGTGAACATCTTCTTTGGTTGATAGCGGGAATTCTCCAAGTTCATCTGAAAGAATAGCAGGATTAGTAGAAACAAATGTNTTTCCGTCTGANGCTAAACATAGATTACCGTTAATGATATTGTACCCTCTAATCTTTGGAGATCCGTTAGGATTGTTCGCTTCAATTACTTCAAACCCGGTTGAGAGTACATGTGCCATGACCCTTGGCAGCCGGGATTAACCCTTCAATGTGGCGAAACACCAATTGAATATTCTAAGTCCTTTAATAACCCCGAAAACAACAGAGATTCAATTGGGGTGGCAAGATGGCGGACGATGGAGAATCAGTTACTTTACGTGTTGCGAAAGCNATACCTAGCGATGTAGGACATGGTCGGGCCCGCGTCCCTTTCAACAACGACCTAGATCTAAAACCAGGAGACATTATCGAAATCTCAGGAGAAAGCAAGACTGCTGCTGTAGTTTGGAGATGTAGACCTGAAGACGCGAGTCTAGGAGTAATTCGTGTAGACGGGATAATCAGAAAGAATGCTGGAGTGAGTCTCGGCGATCGTGTTGATATCAGGAAAGTGGAAGTCAAAAAGTGCGAACGGTTAGTGTTGTCTCCAGTTATGGCTAAACAACAAAAAGTAAGATTTGGTCCCGGAATAGAAGGATTTGCTCGAAGAGGACTCAATAAGAGACCAGTAGTTGCAGGGGATAGAATATTCATTCCCGGAATGACATTGTTTGCTGAGGCTCTCCCATTTGCTATTGTTTCTACTAAACCTAAGGGAATAGTTCAGGTTGCGCCAGAAACGGAAATAGTCATCAAGGAAGAGGTATTTGATGAAGAAGAAGATTCTGGGGCCCAATCTATTGCTTACGAAGATATTGGTGGATTAGGGAATCAATTACAGAAAGTTCGAGAAATGATTGAACTCCCCCTCAAACATCCAATATTATTTCGTCGTTTAGGAATAGATCCTCCCAAAGGAGTCTTACTACATGGGCCTCCAGGCACTGGAAAGACCATGATTGCAAAAGCTGTTGCGTCAGAAACTAATGCTCATTTTTCCTCGATTAATGGCCCAGAAATTATTTCAAAATACTATGGTGAATCTGAAAAAGCGTTACGTGAAATATTTGATGAGGCTACTCAAAATGCTCCAGCAATCATTTTTATTGATGAATTAGATAGTATCGCTCCAAAGCGTGAAGATGTAACTGGTGAAGTTGAACGAAGAGTAGTTGCTCAACTTTTGACACTAATGGACGGAATGCATGGTCGAGATAATGTTATTGTTATCGGTGCTACAAATCGCCGTGATGCGATTGACCAAGCATTAAGGAGACCTGGTAGGTTTGACAGAGAACTTGAGATTGGAGTACCTGATAAAGAAGGTCGTCGAGAAATAGTAGATATCCATACCAGAGGGATGCCAATCAGTGATGATTTCGAAATAGAGTGGGTTTTGGAAAATTCGTATGGATTTGTCGGTGCGGATATTAATGCTCTAGTTCGTGAAGCTGCAATGAAAGCTTTACGTAGATATTTACCTGAAATAGACCTAGACGAAGAAGAGATCCCTACGGAAGTTCTTGAGAAGATGGAAGTCAAGATGATTGATTTTCGTGAGGCTATTAAGGATATAGAACCTAGCGCATTAAGAGAAATTTATGTTGAAATTCCTGAGGTAGGGTGGGATCAAGTAGGCGGACTTCAAGAGATTAAAGATCGCTTGAAAGAGAGTATAGAATGGCCATTAACTCAACCTGATTTATTCTCTCATTTTGGAGTAAAACCTCCGAGAGGAGTAGTTCTTTTCGGAGCACCAGGTACTGGAAAGACGCTTATTGCTAAAGCAATCGCAAATGAGGCAAAAGCAAATTTCATATCGGTCAAGGGCCCTGAAATGATTTCAAAATGGGTAGGTGAATCTGAAAGAGGGATTCGAGAGGTATTCAAGAAGGCTAAACAAGCTGCACCAAGTATAATTTTCCTTGATGAATTTGAGTCTATTGCTGGAGCAAGAGTTGAGAATAGAGGAGAAGGAAGTGATGTAATGAATAGGGTTGTAAATCAATTACTGTCTTCAATGGATGGAGTCGAAGCTCTTGAAGGAGTAATAGTAATCGCTGCAACAAATAGGCCTGAGATGATAGATCCAGCTCTTCTTCGTTCAGGTAGATTTGAACGAGTATTACATGTCCCGCCCCCTGATGAAGCCTCAATCAAAGAAATATTGAAGATCCATACTGCAGAAATGCCTCTGGGTAAGCTTGATCTTTCATCATTTGCTAAGTCGATGAATGGTTATACCGGAGCAGATATTGAAGCGGTATGTAGAGAAGCGGCATTAATTGCAATGAGAGCCGGAAGAAAGAGTATTTCTTCAAAACATTTTGATGAGGCCATAAATAGAGTAAGGCCNACTGTAACTCCAGATATGATGCAATATTATGAGAAATTGCAAGATTTGTTAACCAGCGGATTAGATTCTATTCGTAGAAATAACGATGGTCTCCGAGGTATAGAATCAGTTTGAGGTGTTCAATGCCAGCAACATTCACTCGAGAACTTCTATCTAGGGAAGTTAGAGATAAAAATGGCGATGTTCTTGGGCATGTCGCAGATTTAATTTTCGACACACGTACAGGAAGTGTAACTTTTGTATTAATACGAATTCATTCTGATTTAGATCCTTCTCAGTTACCATGGCCATCTGAATTAGGAATGATTTCATTACCCATTGATGAAGTTAGAGAGATATCATCTGTAATTCACCTACATCGTTGAATCATCATTGTACTTTTGCGCATAACCGTCTTAAGGCTTGTATGCGCGTCTGAACATTGCTCCAGTCGATGGAGGGCGAACTTATGGCGGTACCGAGCATTTCTGGAGTGGGAAATTGGCTTAGTTCAGCTACTGGGAAAAGAATGATTGCACTGACTTTGTTCTATCTTACACTGGGCCTACTTTTTTCAACCGTTGCAGGGACATATATCACTCGTTCAGAAGTTCATCAAAGTGCATATGGAGAAGATTGGAACGATATGAGTGCATTTAGAGCAGATATCAAGAACCAAGGAATAACAACAACTAGTATTGTAAGTAGTCCACTATTGTTAGAAGAAATTCAGTCTCCTCGTGATACGGTTTTCGTTGTTTCAGGGATTGAAAGAGATACTATTTCGCTTCCTAGATTTAGTGCAGATAGTAGTGTAATTCAGTTAGTTGAAGGATTAGGATACTCCACTTCGGAAATTGAAGCAATAAGTAATTTTGTTGAACGAGGAGGAACGATTGTTGTTTTAGATGACTTTGGGTATGCTCAAGGATTAGCTGATGAGTTCGGATTGGGATACAGCGGCCATCAATTATACGACACTCAAACATGGGATCCTGATTTAGATTTCAATTATGTATGGTTGAATATTACTAACGGTTTCAATTATTCTTCATCATCTGGATCTAGAACCAATACTAATCCTTGTATTGCTGACCAAGATTCAGACGGAACTCCAGATTTTTTAGAAGGAATAGTAGTTCCAACCACAGAAGAATTAGGACTTTGTTCTCATCGTTGGGACTCTATTAATGCTAATTACAATATGAATCCCGGTTATGACTTGTTACTGAATCAACCTAGTGCTTTTGATAAAGGACAAGCGGGGGAGAATGCAGATGATAATTTGTACCCCATTGGATTCTCGACTCAGGATGCTTATTTGGATACAAATAATGATGGAAAGTTGACTGTAGGGTTCAGTGGAACTGAAGCTGGTTCTGATGAACAAGGACCATTTGCAATGTATGTGAAATATTGCCGTTCAAGGAATTGTGACAATCCTGATTCAGGAAGAGCTTATTTCGTGACAGATGGAAGTTTGTTAGTGAATTCAATTTACGATACTGAAGGAGTTGAGAGTGGAGTATATGGGGAATTCAATAAGACTCCTGACATAAATGATAACCGTCGATGGGCGTTAGATTTGATTGCCGAAGCTTTGATGTCAAATGATGGTAATGCCAGCATATCACCAGATGCTCAAGTTATTTTCGATGAAAGTAGACACCAACAACCTAGTTTTATGGGTGATACATACAATTTACTCTACTACATCCTAATTTACTTCACAAATGATTGGATGGCGATGTTATTGATGTTCTTAGGTTTGTTTGTTCTCTTTGAATTCATCATCATCAAAAAATTAGATCCTGAACCATGGCGACACGTTTTCAGTATTATTTACTATGGTTATGGGGATTCTCGAAGATACGAATATTATGGAAGGGCTAACAAAATTAAACAAATTCTTTTGACTAGGGTAAGAAATGTAAATTCTTTAACGAGAGAAGAATTCGACGCTCTCCCTGCAAGAGATTTACAGAAGATGGTGAACGACCCGGTGTTGATCAAATTTATTTTTGAAGATCGACGATATTCAATGGAAGAAATAATCGCAGTGATCAAAAGAATCAAGACATGGGGGCGACGTTAAATGTGGACGAGAAAAGCCTCAATTCTTGGAGCAGGAGGCGTATCGCTAGTTCTCGTGGGAATGATGATGTCTAATTTCCAAATGATGGTTTTTGGTGTCGCATTTGTTGCCTTTCTTGCCGTTAATTCTTGGATTACTGGTCATGGAGATATTCAAGTCGTTCGTACTCTAAGTGCTGATAATTTGTACAAAGGAGATGATTTGTATGTTGAATTGGAAATTACAAATCCTTCTTGGCGTAGAACACAACAATTGGAGATTTATGACAATGTTCCTCATGAGATGAAGTTACGTAGTGGCCTTAATTACATGCGTGTAAATCTTGGTCCAGGAGAGACAACCCGAGTAAGATATGTTTTGAGATGCCCCTTGAGAGGTCACTATTCTATTGGACCAATTTCGATTAGATATCGTGATTCATTTAATTTATTTTCTCAAGAAATGTATGTCGATCATCGCTCTGATTTGATAGTTTTCCCTCAAGTTCGAGAAATAGAGGAAGCTATGGTGAGAAGTCGTACTCCCAAAATGTATACTGGGGCTACAACGTTACGTACTCCAGGTCCAGGTACAGAATTCTTCAGTTTGCGAGAGTATGTCCCGGGGGATCCATTCAAGATAATTAATTGGAAAGCATTTGCTCGAACAGGTCAACTAATTGTTAATGAAAAATGTAGAGATGCTGTCACTGATGTTTTTATTTTAGTGGATAGCAGAGATATTAGTAGAATAGGAACAGTTCTCAAGAATCCATTAGAGGTAGGTACTGTTGCTGCTGCATCTTTAGCTTCATATTTTATCAAACGTAGAGATAGCGTTGCATTAGCAGTATATGATGAACGACTTTCTTTCCTTCCTCCCGATACAGGTGATAAACAGTATTTCAAAATTTTAAGCAGCCTTGCTGGGGTTGCACCTAAGGGAGCAATGCCTTTACAGGCAGTTACAAATGCACTTTCTTCTCGATTTAGTCGTGGTTCTCCTGTATTCATTATCAGTGCCCTAGAAGGTGATGGAACCACAATTCCTGCCATTAGAGACCTGGCAGGTAGAGGTCATGAAGTAATTATTTTGAGTCCTAGTAGCGTAGACTTTGAACGTTTAGTTAGTCGTATTCCTAGGACTTCATATGAAGTTTTAAAATTAGAGAGACAAAACAGACTTACTGCATTAGCTGGATTTGGTGCCAGAGTAATTGATTGGATGCCTGATGTTGAATTATCTCAAGCATTATTGCAGGTGAAAATGGGGTGACGTGATGGCAGACGATGTTGCAATTCAAGGTGAAGGATTAGAAACATTACATCTCAAGGTCCTTCGACGGAAATGGCAAATTTTAGCCTTGCAAATTACAGCTACAATCTCCTTATTTTCTATGTATATTATGATGACAAGAACATATGGATCATGTGATATAATTGGTTCTGGATCTTGGTGCCCAGCTTTAGACCATACCCTTACTTTGAGTTCTTTACAACAATTCCTTGTTTTACAGCCGGACCCTCTATCATTACCAATCCCAAATTGGATGACTGGAGTAGGAAATTCTGGAGATGGACGGTATTGGATGCCTTTGTTTGTGATTTCTATTCTTGTTGCAGGATGGACAATTCTAGGTTTACAAACCGCTAAATTAAGGAGAAGAGTGAATATGGGAATCCTAGGTTTTGCTTTATTGTATTTAGCAGGACTATTTTTGATAACATGGTTAATTGGAATGATATTTAACTTCGAATTATATCTTCCATTTGGTCAAATAGATCCGAATAAAAATCATGTTGAATATCTAGTTGGACCTCTACTATTGTATATTCAGATTTTTATTCTAGTGTTTTATTTCCTTCCAGTAATTTCTGGCTTACTCGGGATCTGGGGAATGTCAAAATCTAAGATATCTTGGGCAATCGGTTCTACAATAATTTACCTTGGCCTCCATGCACTTTTATCTTACGAGGGTGTTCGTTCTACTATCGAAGTTAATCTTAATGCTCTACCTGTTCAGATTGGAGATGCAACTACATGGGGTGGATTATTAGCCCCTGAAATTGCTCCATTATTGATTATCAGTTTACTTCTAATGGTATTTTTAGAGTCTGGTTTTGCTACTATCCGTTATGTTGAATATGCATTCAAATTACCTGAATCTTGTAAGAAAGATCCGGAATATGTTAGTCAATTTGACAATATTCTAAATGTTCATCTTCAACAGACGGTTGGAGTAACCTTCTTTGTAGGTTTAGTGACTGCTCTAGCATTGAAATTCGATGATTTAATTGTTGACCTTGTATCTATTTTTGAAGGCTCTCAATGGAGTGAACAAGTCAAAGAGTCTCTTGAACTTCAATTAACATATGGAACAGTAATTTCTGCAATGATTTTTGTTATATTCATTGCTGGTTTACGATATATTATTCCTTGGCCAAGAATCTCAGGATTAATTGAAAAGGGAATACGTCAAATTAGGGATTAATCACCTTAATCATCTATCTACCATCTTTGACATTAATTCAGCTATTAATAAAGCAACAAGTGTCCCGGGAAAACATGTAATGAGAACTATAATTTGATTACTAATCCCAATATCCTGTTGCATTGAAAACCATGAACTTCCTAAGATAATTCCAAACCCAATAATTAGACATATTATATTCCATAATCGTTGATTTTTGGATTTTCCTTGGGTTTCTTCTCTGCCGAGTAGAGTAATATTTTCATCACTATTCATTTGACATCACCTTAGATATCTAGATCAGCCAGGTCATCTTCAAGAGAACTTAATGCATCTCTTTCCGATGGATTAGAGGGCATAGAAATTCCATTAATTGTAGAATCTCTTTCGCGTTTCATCTTATCGATTGCTCTTACTTGTTCTTCGGTTTCTCTCATTTGCTGTATTTCCTCAGAACCGATAATCGCAGATGTAGGGACTAATCCGAGATCTGAGCGTTCGGAGATACTAACTCCGTGCGTATCTGATGGTTCTTCTAGACGTTCCCAAGTGTTCTTGATGTTTCCCGATTTTCTTTCTACAATTTCTTTTTCTTCATCCTTTCTTTCCGGATCCATTTCTTCTAGTGCTCTAGCATCAACTTCAGGACGCTGTACTCCACTTAACCTGCCGGTTTCAAAAGGAAGCATTCCGACATTTTGAAATTTCCATATTGGTCCACTGAATGACCCTTCATCTCCTGACATAGCATCCAATCTCTTTGACATTCTTTCTAAGGCTTCAATAGTTGAAGCAAGATCTACAGAAGACCCAGCATCTCTCATGTCAGCATCAATGTATATGTCATCGAGAGCAGAACGAATTAGAGATTGGGTTTCAGATGCAATTCGGGGTAATGCTTCAGGCCGATTCATCATTCTTTCAATTGACTCAATTCGACTTGCAGGCATACCCAGATCATTTAGACTTCGTAATACATCTTGCATCTGACCAATTACTGTTGCAGCCTCTTCATAACCTCTGATAATTTCTTCAAGATCTATAACAACATCAGTTACTATTTGTCCTAACATGTGATGTAACCGTTGTTGTACTGACCATCTAGTTAATCCTCGAACTGCAGATGCAGTTTCTGGAGCTTGTTGTTCTAATAATTCTACTACTTCTGATGAAAGTAGGTATCTAGGAGTTGCTGCAACTTCGTCTACAGTATGTTGGATAATTGCTAATCCTCTTTCGACAGCTCTATCCAGTAAAACCATAGACAATCCTCTACTCCTAGCATTTTCCATTCTTTCTAGTACTGGTTCAAGAGCCTTGAGGCCATCTTCATCAAGTAGTGCTCTTGCAAGGGGTTCTTCTTGAAGACGTGCACGAATACGTTCTGCTTCTGCAATATCGACTAATGCTTGTTCATGAGCATCAGTTAATTCTTCAGCATTAGTTAATATTTCACGTAATTCACCTTCAGAATGAGCTTTCCTTGCATCAAGATCTCCTAACTCTCTCATTAGTGTCCTTCTTTCAGACATCAATTCTTTTAGTTCAGATTGTAATAAAGTTTGACGCCTTTCCAAATCATTAACTCTACCCCTGTCTTCATCAATTTGTCTTCTAATTGTGTGCAAATCTCCCTCAAGAGCAGCTACCTCTACTCTATGATTTCTCATACGCGTCTCTGCTTCTTTTGTTTCTGCTTCAGCCTGACGGTGTCTTTCTCGTAATGATCCTACTTGCTCTCCTAGAACTCGTTGAACTCGTTCATCTTCTGATAGGGCAGTTCGAACTTGATCTAATCTTGCTTCAGAATTTTCCAATGTGGATTTTACTTCTGCTTCTTTTTTCATCAATTTCTCCAATTCTTCTTGTAGTTCAGTACGCTTTTTACTTTCTCCGATGGCTGAAGCGATTTCTGAAGCCTTTCTTTCAACTTGGTGTTCAAGTTCTGCAACTCTTTTAGATAATGCATCGGCTCTATTCCTATCTGCCTCAGCGTCTTTCAGTGACTTTTCTTTGGCTAACAATGCTTGATCTAGTTGATTAGACATTTCTCTTGCTCTTTCGTTTGCATCATCTAATAATGCACTCTTTGCAGTAGCAGTATTTTCAGCATCATTTTTCTGGAGTTGCTCTTCTTCGAGTAGACGTTCTAATCGTCCTCTTTCTCTTTCTAATCCTATTTTATCCTCTTCAAGTCTATTTATCCGGTCTAGAATTTGTCTATCTTCAGGTTGTAATACTCGTCCTCCTCTTGAAGTAGGTAGAATCTTCGCCATAGGCAAACCTCCTGTATCCAAGAGTTTCCATTGAGATTTTGCAGCTGCTATCGATTCCATCCCCATCTCAAATCGATATAATCTATCAAGACGTTCTGTGAGTAGTGTCTTTCTGCTTTCAGAACGAGTCCGAACAGTAGCAATCGAGTGTGAAAGAGTAGCTAGGGTAAATCCTGGAATATTTCCACTTCCTAATGTTAATCTTGCAGCTCTTTCAAGGCGATGGAGTTGAAGATCTGCACTGGGTGAAGAAAGATCTTTGATTATTTGATCAAAATCATTATCTTCTTGTGTTCCAATTAATCCAGTTGGGATCCCATTAATGAGGAGTAAATATACTGGTTCTTTCTTTCCTTCTGTTCTAATATGGCCTGTAATGTCTTGATTTTTCGATGTAGACAGCATAGAGATAAGTGCATCAACACCTCCTTTCCCTTCTCGCACAACAAAACCATCCGATGGTGGTTTAATCTCAGCATCTGGGTCAATTTCTGGCTCCCCCATCATCGATGCAGCATTCATCAGTAGAGTCATAGGATCTGCCCCTCCTGTTGTCCATATTGCTAATCCTGCCCCTCCATCTCGAGCCACAGTCATTTCATGATCGTCGAAAGCTTGTCTGTACCATGGGGCTGGCGATGCACCCATCAATTGAGTTAATGCATCCATTCCTCTAAGTTGAGCATCTAAATCCGCTGAAAGCGCATCTGGTTCTCCAGGTGTAGCGCCAGATGAATGTATCAATATGCCATCTTCAAACGCTAATGCGGATATAACTCCTGTTTCTTCTACTAATGTGTCAACAATTAGTGGCCATTCATTGGTAGATGCAGGAAGTCTCCTTCCTGCTAGTCCTAATGTGCCTAATAATGCTGAGTCTGCTAATGATTCAGGGATTCCATCAATTAATCTTCTAACTTCTTCCAATACTAGTGAATATGCCCGATGTTTCAATTCATGTGCATCTTCTAATTCGACTAATCGCGCTTTTCCTGCTTGTCCTCCGACATAATGCTTTTTTTCTTCAGCTTCTGCTATCCAACCGACTACTCGTCCACCTGCGATGATTCTGTGTGCACAAGGAGCTCGTGATTTAGGTTTGTATGTAGAAATCACTCCACATTCAAAATCCATGATTTCATTCATTGCACTTCCATCGAATTCTTGATCGATTGCATCTCCGTGAGGTAGTTCAAACATATAATCACCCTAATAATTCCGCAAGATCATTGTTGGTACGTCTTGCCTCATGAGCGCAACGCCCTAATCTTTTTCCTGAATCCATATCCAACCAAAGTACTGCATCATCGCCCGTGGCCGAGGCATAGAATGCTCCCTTTTCTGTCTCAGCCCACCATTCCAATAGTTTGCCTATTCCACTTTCTGAGGCAATTCGTTCAGCTCGAGTCCAACTATGAACGGAGTTGTTGAAATCCCCTCCATCTAATCCCTTTCCATCAAAAGTAAACAGATTAGAATCCGTCACACCTGGAAGGTGTTTGAAAGCTCTAACTACATTGATTGGCATGTATCAAAACGATGGAGGGAATATACGCCTTCTTGTACTTGTCCCTCATATTGGACTAAGGTGGTGTTTTGAAAGAAAAATAAAGAAATCCAAAATCTAAATGTAAACTATTATTCAATTGAGGAAACAACTTTTATTAGAGAAAATGAATTTTTCAATTGAAAAAAAGAATTTTCAATTGAAAAATTAAACGATTTATTCAAACCATTTTGCGTCAGCGCATAGTTATGAGTGTGGCATTAGAGGTGAGTACATGCTCGAGATGTGATCGCGATTCAATCATACATCAACCATATAGTGGCCTCCATCTATGTGGAACTCATCTTATTGAATCAGTAAGAAAACGAATAGCAAAATCTCTTCGTAAACAATTGATATTACCAAAAAATTCTATCAAATCACTAGGTCGACCATATCGAGTTTTAGTCGCTATTTCAGGAGGAAAAGATTCAGCAATTCTTCTCTATTTTATGCACAGTCTTCTCAATATGAGAAGAGATGTAGATCTAATTGCAGGAGTTGTAGATGAAGGAATAGATGGTTACAGATCTCCTTCTATCGATTGCGCAGAAAAATTGTGTACTATGTTAGATGTACAATTTGAACGAATTTCTTATCCTGATTTGTCTTTTCCTGAAATGGATAATGTTGTAAAATTGTTACCAAAGATTTCTCAAAATAATGTTGAGGCTGATGGAATGATGCCTTGCAGTTTTTGTGGTGTATTTAGAAGACAAGGTTTGAATTCATTAGCAAATCGAATAAAAGCAGACGTAATCGCATTAGGGCATAATCTGGATGATGTTGCTCAATCTGTTTTAATGAATATGCAAAAAGGTGAGGTAGATCGTACTGCAAGGTTAGCTCCACACACAACTCAACCCATTGAAGGATTAGCGCCTAGAATTGTTCCACTTCGGTGGATACCTGAACAAGAGATACATGCTGCTGCAATCCACCTAAACCTACCAATTCATCATGGGGATTGTCCTCATGCGGGTGGTGCAATGCGTCAAAGAAGTCGTGATATTATCGCCACTATTGAGAAAGATATTCCAGGTAGTCGCCATGGTTTGGTTCAATCAATGGATAGAATTAGAGAATTAGCATCTGAATCAAAAAATGTCTCCAAAATTCTATCCTGTGAACGATGTGGGGAGCCTACTAGTCGTCCTGTTTGCCAATCCTGTACAATGAAGGAATGGTTCGAATGAATGATGAGAATTCGAAAAAGATTTGGAGATATATTCAACAAGCTGGAGATAAATTAGTTGGAAAATTACCCCCTTCTAAATATCATCCAAAAGGGAGAAATCCATATGCTCACGTTGCAATTTGTGTCAAGAACAAATTCGGGCAATCATACAAAGAAATCCCGGATGAAAGAATGATAGATGTCCTAGAGTTTATTGATGATTTAGTTGAAAACCCATCATAGATTTTCAATACACTTTCATTGCTTTCGATCACGGAAAAAACGTCTACTACATTCAGTACAAGTTTTCTTGTATCTAGCTGAATTCTTTTCAATACGAATTTCATCACATTCTTCACATCTAACCAACTTAGGTAATGTAGCAACTTCATCTAATTCTGAGACTTTCCATCTTCTCCAATCCCACCCACAATCAGTACACTCCAAGATTAAATGACGTTGAGATGTTGTTCCTATTTTTACACCGGAATTATTACATCGTTCTGCTGGTATTGATTCATCATCCTCTTTTCGTCGTAATAATTCCCAAACAGGACAATCAACATCTTCTAGGATTTGAGCAGAAATTTTAGCTTTATATCGTTCAGGAGTACATTCTCGACATGAGCCAATTATATTTCCGTGTTCACAAAACATACGATCAACCAAAACGAGTCTCAAATTATTTAATAGGAAGTTGAATTGCTTTAATCTCTAAAAACTCTTGCAGTCCATCTATACCTAATTCTCTACCATTTCCTGATTGTTTATACCCTCCAAATGGTGCACTAATATTGAATGGCCCTCCATTAACACTAACTTGTCCAGTTCTCATTTTCTTAGCAAATTGTATGGCTCGTTCATTCGTTCCCCAGACACCACCTGAAAGTCCATATATCGAATCATTGGCTAATTCTAACGCTTCTTCTTCAGTTTCATAGGTTGCGATTACTAATACAGGACCAAAAATTTCTTCTTTCCAAATTTTCATGTCGGATGTTACATTTGAGAAAGCAGTGGGACGCACAAAGAATCCATTATCACACCCTTCTGGCATTCCTTCTCCTCCTGCAATTAATTGTGCACCCTCATCAATCCCTGAGGCAATATATGAAAGAACATTTTGTTGTTGTTTTTTCGAAACCATTGGACCACAACGTGTATTTTCATCTAATGGGTCGCCTGGAGTATATCCGTTTACTCGGCTGGAAACAATTTCAATAATTTCATTTTCGTAATTTTTTGGAATTATCAGTCTAGTTAATGCAGAACATGTTTGTCCTGAATTTTGATAGCATGCGCCAATAGCCGATTTAGCAGCACGAATCACATCCGCATCATCTAAAATTACGTTTGCACTCTTTCCTCCAAGTTCTAAAGTAACTCGTTTAACAGTTGGTGCTGCCGCTTGGGAAACTCTTACTCCCGCAGAGGTAGAGCCAGTGAAAGACACCATGTCAATATCCGGATGACTTGATANTACTTCACCGACTTCACTTCCATGTCCACTAACTAAGTTGAAAACACCGGGAGGTAGCCCTATATCATGTAAAATATCAGCAAGTAGAAATGCATTGAGGGGAGCTTCTTTTGAAGGTTTGAGTATCATTGTACAACCAGCAGCGATTGCTGGTGCTACTTTGCCTATAATTTGGTGAAGAGGGAAATTCCATGGAGTAATAAATGCACATACTCCAATTGGTTCTTTTACAATCAACGAATTTCTAATTTCATCTTCCCATTCAAATCCTTCTAGAATTTTAGCGTATGATCTAGACACAACCCTAGGAGTTCCAACCATTGCCATTCTACTGTATCCGATAGGAGTTCCAACCTCTGCTGTAATTGTCTGAGCAAGTTCTTCTGTTAGTTCTTTTAATGCGGTTGATAAGTCATTGAGGATTTTTATTCTATCTTCAATAGGACTCATTGACCAAGATTCAAATGCAGACCTTGCTGCGGATACTGCATGATTTACGTCATCCGAATTTCCTATCGGAACGGAGCCAATTATATCTTCAGTGGTTGGATTCATAACTTGAATTTCACCTTCTCCATGGGGTCGCACCCATTTGCCTCCAATGTAGAGTTCCTCGCGTCGCATTGTACCCCGGAAGAATCCGTATCTTATGACTTTCATGCAATTGAAGTGTAAGTACCTCCACGGGTGACTATGGCAGTGGATGTGGCGAAGGAAGGTTCTACCGCGATTGTTACACTTTCGGGAGCGACTTCTAGGAATGCATTTGATTCGAGTAGTATTGCATTAATTTCATCTACACTCAACGGATTGATGGATGACCCACAGGTTAGATCTATAGTTTTAACAGGAACAGGCCGGATATTTTGTGCTGGTGCAGATATAGATTCATTTCAAGAGGCAATTGAAGATAATTCGATTGGTGAATTAGTTATGGAATTAACTGGAATTCTTCATCCTTTATTAGTTAGAATGAGGGGCGATCCTACTATTATTATTGCAGCAATTAATGGTGCTGCTGCAGGAGGTGGCCTTGGTCTGGCATTGGCATGTGATGCTCGTATTGCCTCAAACGAAGCATGTCTAGTGTCGGCATTTTTCCGCTTGGGCCTTTCTCCTGACGGCGGGTCTACTTGGCTACTTCCTCGCCTAGTTGGCTTACAGCGTGCTAGAACCTTTCTTTTCAATAATGAAACATGGGATGCAACAACAGCACTTGAAGCGGGAGCCATAGATGAGGTAGTAGATTCTAATGAATTACTTTCTCGCGCAAAACAACTCGCAATAGACTGGGGTAAGTGGGCAAATCATTCCAAAAAATCAACAAAACAACTACTTGATTCTCAATCTTCAACATTCTTTGAAACGCAATTAGAATTTGAGCAATTGCTAATCACTCAATCAAGTATGTCTCCTGAATTCGTGGAAGGAGTGAAAGCCTTTCAAGAAAAGAGAAATCCTGATTTTTCAAATTATTCAGAAGAATAGTTTCTATTTTGATAACTTTTCATTTCTTCTTAGTTGAACTACTCTTATTGCGACTGATAGAACACATCCACCAGCAGCAATATTAGCAACAATAATTGCAAATGAATCAACTAAAATTCCATATACAGTCCAAAGGACTAGTGCGATACAAATTATTAGAATTGTAGGAATAGAAATTCCTTCATGCAGTTTTTGGATCCATACTTTCTGAAGTTGAGGTAACCATGCAATTACCCCTAGAACCCCGGCGATCAGTCCAATCCCTTCAATAAAACCTGAGGAAACCATACTATTCCTCAAAGTTTAAGATCTCTTTCTTCTTTTTCACCTGAGCTCCAATCATAGATTCCAGTACCTGATTTTTTACCCAATGAACCTTCATTCACCAAGTGATCCAACAAAGGATGAGGTCTGTATTTTTCATCATTAAATGCTTCAGCTAAATTGTTTAGTATATCTCTGCGAATATCTAGTCCAACAAGGTCAGTAAGTTCTAGTGGACCCATAGGATGTTTGTAACCTAATTTCATTGCAGTATCTATATCACTGGCAGATGCAACACCATCAGCAAGCATCCTAATCGCTTCGTTTCCTAATACTACTCCCAACCTACTAGTAGCAAATCCCGGAACATCATTCACTAGAATAGATTCCTTACCCATTGATTCAGCTATGGATTGTGCAACTACAATTGTATGATTTGAACAAGAATCATGTTTAACAATTTCAAGTAATTTCATGATGGGAACAGGATTAAAGAAATGCATTCCAATTACTCTTTCAGGACAATCAGTAGATTCAGCAATTTCTCCGATTGGTAGTCCAGAGGTATTCGTTGCTAAAATAGAATGGGGGGGTGAGTTTTTTTCTATTTCTTGAAACACATCCTGTTTTAGTTTCATAATTTCAGGTACTGCCTCGATTACTAAGTCTGCGTTAGATATTGCTTCAGCAATATCTTCGTGGAAACTAAGATTAGCAGACCATTCTAACTTTTGTTGTTCAGTTGTTTTCCCTCTTGCAATTCCTTTATCCCAAAATGAATGAATAGAATTCATACCTTTTTCGAGTCCTTCAGGAAATGCATCATAGAGTCTAGTATTCCATCCGGTTTGAGCACAAACCTGTGCTATGCCTGCACCCATCGTTCCGGCTCCAATAACCGCAACGATTCTGATTTCCATTTCATTCCCTTCCGTAGGCTGCCAATGCCGCTTGGAAGAGTCTTTGTCTCGGGACATCGTGTTCCAAGAAACAGGTGAATGGTGCTAAATCTTTAATCAATTCAATGGTTCCAACATACGCTCCATAGATGAATGGATCCGCAATTTTTGTGTCTGGTATTTCGAATCCCAGTTTTGCTAAACCCTTGCGAGTATCGTCATCCCAAATTGTATATGTGTGACTACTAAAATGAAGATATGCAGATAATCTACGGACATCACTTACTAATACATCATCTAAACTATCGAAAAGAAGAGTATCAGGATAACGAATTGCAAGAAGAAACAATCTTAGCATGACTTCTTGTTCACCTGCAATTTTTATTCTTTCATATCCCATCCAGTCATCTATAAGATGCAGCATTTCCTTAGTGTAAGGACGATGGACCTTGTACAGTAGTTCTTCATATTGCTCGTGTTTTTGACTAGAATCATGATGATGCTTTTCAAACAATTCAGGTACCCTAGAGAAAAAAGGAGCTAACTTTCCTTTGTCTACAGCTAGTAAGGCAAGAGTCTGCATTTTTGCTACCCCAATTATCCTTTCCATTCACGATATTGAATCCATTCAACACCAGGAGCCATGTATTCTTCCATCAATAATTTTTCATCTGCATCTGTTGGGAGGATTTCACTAAGGTAAGTGTCCCAATCTTCATCAGTTCCTTCGAATGGTTCTCCAGTAACCGTATATCGTTTTCCAGCATACTTCCCAATTCCTCGGTTGAATTTATCAGATGGGATAAATAATTCAGGTTCTCCTTCTTTGCGTCCTTTGCTGATTCGAATCATTTCAGCCTTTAATTCATCAAAATATAGTCCTCTACTAGCCTCATTTAGATGTTCTCTGTCAGCATCAATTTCAGATTCACGTTCATCGTATCGCCCTTTTACTCCGTATACATATGCCCATTCCGCAGAAGTTGATTCATCCGTTCCAAAGAGATCTAATCCAGTACTAACCCATTTATTGATATATTTTTGAAGGAAATTTACAGGGATGACACCTGCTTTGACAATTCGTCGCAAGCCGTTTGCTCCGGTTCCTAAGTGAAAAGACTCTTCCTTCAACATGGGTCCCATTGAAGCCGCTAGTGGCTGGAAAGAACTAGTTGATAGCATTTTTAATTGGAATTTTCCATCTCTATCAATGAAATGAGTAAAGCAGAAGAAATCCAACCAATGATCAATTGGAGCATTGAAAGAACCAAGAAGTCTAGTACCATCTTGAGCATTTCTTTCGAGTAATTTAGCTGCTTCTCTCATTCCCTGTTCTCCGAAATAAGTACACAGTAAGTAAGCCATCTGCCAGCCATGTCTTTGCTCTTCACACATAATTCTGAGAGCAGATTTTCTATCGTATTCTGTTGGAGCCGTAGCAAGGAGATGATTTTGTTGTTCTACAGAAGCAAATTCAGTATCTCCTTGTACGCTAACCATGGTTAAGATAGCATCGATAATATTTTGTTGGGGGATTTGCATTCTTCTTTTCCATTTCGGCATTCCACTAAAATCACCAAATTCAATTTCATTTCCAGCCGAATCCCAATCAAAACGAATTTCAAATCGATAATCACCAAGCCATGCAGGATCGAAACCGATCCGGGTTTGCCATTCTTGGAACTCTTGAATCCATCCTTCGAAATTTGGATGATACTTCTCAACAATCTCAGTGGTGCTCATGACACTCCGAATGAACGGTGGTATATCAACATCAGTCAAAGTCAATAATGACACGCTGAATGTAATTATCTCTAATTGCCTTCAAATCTAGGTGTCTTCTTATCGACATATGCTGCGATTCCAGTTTTTGCATCGTTAGATTGGAATAAATCCGATTGTAATTCACGTTCTAATGCTAAGTGATATTCTAGAGGTATTTCAAGTCCACTTTGTACACTTCTCTTGATATTTCCAATTGCTTTCGCCGCAGCGAAAGGTAGGGTAAATCGGCCAGAGTAATCTAATACATCTTGACGGAAGTCTTCTAGACTCATCGAGTCGTATATGTCATGTACAAGATCCATTTCTTTGGATTCTTCAAAAGAGAATTTTCTTCCAGTAACCATAATTTCCATTGCTTTTGCTTTACCTACTAGTCGTGATAATCGAGCAGTTCCACCGGTACCTGCTAGAACTCCAAGGGAGACTTCAGGTAGACCGACTTGAAAATTACCCTTTCGTCCGATACGAATGTCAGCAGCCATAGCGATTTCTAAACCTCCGCCGACAGTATGTCCGTTTAATGCAGCAATGACCAATTTAGGAGTTTGTTCTAGACGCGAAAGGGTCTCATTAGCGTGAAGACAGAAGAAGTACTTGTATCTAGGCGACAACTTATTGAGATATTTGATACTGGCACCAGCGGAGAAGAATTTATCTCCATGCCCGGTCAGAAGTATCACAGAAACATGATCATCAAATCTGGCGCTTAGAATGGCATCATCAATATCGTGCCACATTTCACGTGTGTAGGTGTTGACAGAAGTTTTGTCACCTTCCAGTGGTTCTCCATCGGAGTCAGATATCAGTTCAATAATTGCAACACCGTTATCGGAAACACCATAATTCACGAGTCGATTCTTCATTGGTTTGAGTTCAGGCCAGTCAGACATGAACCACGCATAGGAACATGGCATAAGAACTTGAGTGAACATCAGTCAGATTCAGAAAAGGAAACTTTTCCTCCTGAAGAACGAATTTCTTTCCATTCATCTTTAACAGCAATTGCTTCAGCTGAAGGTTCCCAATCATCACGCTTAAGTGCCTTTCTAAACGGCATTCTACGTACTCCTCTACCCATAGATTTTGGGTCATTTTCTAACATAAACGGATTCACAAATCGATAGATTAGGTTTTTTATTAAAGTCGGTCGGAATAGTCTGCCAATCCAAACTAAGCCGTCGCCACGCTTTTGTTGGTCTTTCATCCAGCGATTGCACATTAATTTGAATGACCTATCTCCTACACGATTCATCAACCAACGATTTGCAACGCTTGTCTTGACATAAGGTAACAATTTCTTTCTGACCTCAGTCTCATAATTTGATTCTCCAAGGATATCCTTTGCTGCAAGCACTCCAGACCATACAGCCATTCTCATGCCAAATCCCCACATGAAATCCTGTAGACCGCCGGATTCGCCAACGTAATATCGTCCATCTTGGAAATAATTTCTATTTATCGTAAAGTCTCCTTTGCCACCAACTCTCTTTATTGGCTTTCGATTTAGTTCTGGATAGTGTTTGTCATACCAAGCAATTGTTTCGTTGAGGAATCTGTCGCTTTTTCTCTGCTTGCGCCATAAGCAAGTACAAATTAGACCAACACCATCGATTATGATTAGGTAAGAATACGCACCTGGAGCAAGTTTGTCATTTAGTTGAAAAGCAATGTGATTTGGATGAGTCGTATGAAATATCTCACCATAAGCTACTGCAGAAGTTCCTTTTGGGCCACAGGCAATAATTTGACAATCATCTTCACTCATCTTTGATTTGTAATGTATCTTTGCACCAGCTTCCAGAGCTTGTCGCTTAATCCCTTGGTCTATTGTGTGATCAGATGTACCTCGTTCAACTATACGATACGCGATCTTCGAACTCTTGGCTTGCGTAATAGTATCATCAGGATGAATTAAGTCTACTACTTTGAATTCCGTGGCCTTAAATTCACTCGTATCAAATCCCCATTCTTTCATTTGATCGAAAAAATCTGCATCCATACTCCAGTTTTCTAGAGCTTGAAAATCACCGTCAAATCGTGCTCCTGAATCTTCACGGATGTCATGAACCTCTACATTTTTTCCAGCCTTAGCTAGAATAGTAGCTGCCGCAAGACCTGATAGTCCTGCTCCTAAAATTCGCACGACTTCGTCGCTAGCCATGTATCGCCCTCATCATTCCACTTACTATCGGGGACATGAATCCTCCGAAGCGCTCAAGTTCCTCCTTACCTATGACTTGTCATGGGAGAAAGGGTTGCTGTACAGGTTGAGCATGAAAATCTTGATCCTAATCAACTCCTAGAGAAGTTAGTGGTTTCAAATTCTGGTGCAATTGTGTCATTTACTGGTTTGACTAGAGGTGATGAGGATGGTATCAAGGTATATTCTCTTGATTTTGATGCATGGGAAGAACAGTTACCCAATGTATTGCGAGATTTAGGAAACAAAGCTTTGATACAATTTGGAGTAGAATCTGTGGCTATTGCGCATAGAGTAGGTTCCGTAGGTCCAGAGGAACCAATTGTTGCAATACATGTTGCATCCCGTCATCGAAAAGAGGCATTTCAGGCATGTTCTTGGCTAATCGATTCCCTCAAATCTCAAGCCCCTCTATGGAAGAAGGAGAATCGCGAGGACGGGACCTATTGGAAGGAGGGGTTGGGTTGAGTAAACGAAAAGATGCAATTACTTCTATCGGAAATAAACCAATTATCGAAAGACTTGCAATTGCCACAGGTCGTCTTACCATGTCATCAAAATCAAAGACTGCAATTATTTCTAAACAAATTCAGAAAGGAGATGTCCTTGAAGCAAGCACTATCGCTGCAATTCAAGCAGCTAAAGATACTCCTCGGGCAATTCCTCACTGCCATCCTATTCCTCTAGAGTCGTGCACAGTAGAGTGGAATTGGGAAGAAAATGATTTGATATGTACTGTTACAGTTTCTGCGCATTGGAAAACTGGAGTAGAAATGGAAGCGTTGAATTCAGTTTCAATTGGACTTCTTTGTGTTTTAGACATGATCAAGTCAGTTGAGAAAGATGAATTTGGCCAATATCCTAACACAGAAATTCATGGAATTCGAGTACTGAAGAAGAAGAAAGCCAATGGTCATGTTTAGACACTGTCTTTATCTCGTAGGTTTATGGAACGTACTGCGGATCTAGCCGAATCATTTCTTTTGGCGACCGAAAATGCAGCAATTGCTGCAGCTAAATGGCGAGGAAGAGGGGAAGGAAAACTTGCTGATGGAGCGGCTGTTGAAGCTATGAGGTCCGTATTTGATGACGTGCCTTTTGATGGAAGGGTTGCCATAGGTGAAGGAGAAAGAGATGATGCGCCTATGTTGTGGATAGGAGAACCACTGGGAAATCGTCAAGGAGATCCTAGTGCTTTGAGTATTGATATTGCTGTAGATCCCCTTGAATGCACTAATCATTGTGCAAATGATTCTCCAAATGCTATAGCAGTCCTTGCAGCAGCTCCTCGTGGAACCTTACTTCATGCTCCAGATTGTTATATGGATAAAATCGCTGGACCCGCTGAATTATCTGGAAAACTTTCACTTGAAGCCGATGTTTCTTACAATATTGAGGAAGCATCATCTGCCCTAGACAAACCTGTTAGAGATATTTTAGCTGTAGTAATGGATAGACCTAGGCATCAAAATTTGATTAGAGAACTTAGGGAATTAGATGTACGAATTCGACTTATAGGAGACGGTGATGTTTCCGCTGCATTGGATGCTTCAAATCCAGAATCAGAAGTTGATATCCTAATGGGAATTGGAGCTGCTCCAGAAGGAGTGATTACTGCCACTGCTCTACGTGGATTAGGTGCTCATTTTGAAGGAAAACTAATTTTTCGAAATGAGGGACATCGGGAAAGAGCCGAGGAAATGATCGATGGAGACATTGAAAGGATTTGGCAAAGAGATGATTTGTGTATGTCAGATGATGCAATATTTGTAGCAAGTGGCGTTTGCTCGGGATACCTTCCAGGGGTTCATTTCAGTGATGGACAGGCTCATGTGCATAGCGAGATTATTGATGTCAAGAAAAGAGAAAGATCTCTTACTTCTCGTTCCTATCAAATTTGATTGAACACTCTGCGAACCCTTCAAGGACCCAATTAGGGTGCACATACTATGGATACTGAACTTTTGAAACAGACTGCAAATTTCCTTGTCAGTCCCGGTAGAGGGATTCTTGCAGCTGATGAGAGTAATGGAACGATGACTAAAAGGCTAGAGGGAGTGGGAGTTTCTTCTTCTCCAGAGTCTAGAAATGCATACAGAGCAAATCTGTTTGCAATGCCTACTATGTCTAATGCAATTAGTGGCGTAATCTTGTATGATGAGACTATTCGTCAAACAGCTGTGGATGGTACCTTAATTCCTGATTTTTTACATGGAATAGATGTTCTCCCCGGCATTAAGGTTGATACTGGTGCAAAACCATTAGCAGGGCATGAAAATGAGACCGTTACTGAGGGATTAGATGGCTTGAGAGAAAGGTGTGCCGAATATTTTGCTATGGGAGCGCGTTTTGCAAAATGGCGTGCAGTAATTAGGATAGCCGATGGTTTACCATCAAATGCCTGCGTCTCTACTAATGCACACGCTCTCGCACGTTATGCTGCGATTTGTCAAGAACAAGGTTTAGTCCCTATTATTGAACCTGAAGTATTGATGGAGGGAGATCATTCAGCACAGCGCTGTTTTGAGGTTACTTCTAGAGTATTAGATGCCACTTGGGCAGCTTGTGAAACACAAGGTGTCTTTTTTCCGGGGGCTTTACTTAAGCCTAACATGATTCTTCCAGGGAAATCACATCCTGAGAGAAGTGATGTAGAGACATGCGCTAGAATGACTATTGATCTTCTACATAATCATGTTCCATCTGGAATTCCAGGCATTGTTTTCTTATCAGGTGGTCAGACTGAGGTAGAGGCTACAGCTCATCTTAATGCTATGAATAATATGGGACCTCATCCGTTTGAATTATCGTATTCTTATGGCAGAGCTCTACAAGCATCTACTCTGAGGACATGGGCTGAAAATCAAGATGATCTATCAGTTGCTCATTCTGTTTTTGCTCATAGATGTCACATGGCTCATTTAGCAAGATTCGGCAATTGGTCAGAAGATTTAGAGGCTTAGGAATGAGAATAGTTTCTTGGAATCTTAATGGGATTCGTGCAGCAATTAGGAAAGGATTAGACGATTTTATCAACACCCTAGATGCCGATATATGGATGTTTCAAGAAGTCAGAGCCCTCCCTGAACAATTGCCTCCAGATTGGGTATCTCCTGATGAATTTCAACTGGTATGGCACCCTGCAGAAAAGAAAGGATATTCAGGGGTATCTACATGGTCAAAAATCGAAATGGAAGTTATTGGAAGAGGCATGGGTAGAGGAGATGATCCTGAAGACTTAGAAGGAAGATTACTAGTTACTAATCATCCTGGAATACGTTGTATCAATACATACCTTCCAAGTGGTTCAGCAAAGGAAGAACGTCAACAGTATAAGGAACGATGGATGGAAGATTGGCTGGAATGGCTTTCACCGAATTTATCAATGGATATTCCTGTTATTGTGGCAGGAGATCTGAATGTTGCCCACAAAGAGATTGATATCTGGAATGCGAAATCTAATCAGATGACCTCTGGATTTCTTCCTCAAGAACGCGAATGGTTCGATCGTCTTCTTGAAACAGGATGGCATGATCTATGCAGAGAGGATTGGGGACCAATTCAAGGGCCCTATTCTTGGTGGTCGAATAGAGGTAGAGCTCGAGAAGAGGACAAAGGATGGCGAATAGATTACATTCTCGGTAACGACGCAGCAAGAAGTTGTTTTCAAGGGGCTAAAATAATCAGAGCAGGGGGATTGCAAGTATCAGATCATGCTCCAGTAGTGGCTGATTTTAGACTGTAATCAAAATCTTCTTCTTAGACGCTCCATTAATTCATCAGATTTACCTAAAGATTTCAGACAGGAATCAACATCTCCTGAATTGAGTGCAATTCTTGCCTTGGAAACTTCAGATTCACATGCTAATCTATCTTTGTCTTGTGGGCCAATTCCGGAGGATTCTAATCTGTTACGTGTATCTTTCCATTCATTTTCGATGAAATTCAATAATTCTTCAGCATCTCCTTGAGCAGCATTTAATGCATCTAAGTCTGAAGTTAAGTTCTCCATTTTTTGTAGAGCTACTCTCCACTTCTCATTCTTAGTATCATCCAGAATTTCTTGTAATCTATTTTCCCATTGATCTTCCTGTATATGGCCTTCCCATCTCTTACGCAGTGACTTCCTTTGTCGTAATGCTCTTTGCATTGATGACTTTGCTTCTTCAGTGGCTGTTATTTCTCTGATGATTGAATCGGCTAATCCCCTGGCCATAGAACCATTTCCATCTTCCATTGCTTGCATTGCTTTAGATAACATTTCATCCCAAATTGTTGTAACTAAGCCATCAGTTCTTGATAGCATTTCTTTTGCATCATCGACTTTGGATATCGCTGCATCCATGGCTTCTCCTAAATTTTCAACATGACCGGGAATTGCTTCAGCAATGATTAGAGCCTCTCCTGGATTTTCATTATCCATGGCGTCTTCTGCTGCCATCATTAATGACTGCATTCTCTCTAAGTCCGAGCCCATTAATCCTGTAATTGCTTCTCGAGCATTCTGAATTGCAATTTCTGCATTTTCCCAGTGTTCAATAATGTCTAGAGCTCTAATTTTTGCTATTCTGAATAATTTTTCTGCTTCCCTTAAACTTCCTAATTCTAACTCTCTTTTTCCTTGATTCATTGCGTTTCTGGGACCTTCTGTCATGGGAGCAATTCCTTCAGAATCGATCACTTTTCGTTCTGAATCCACTTCTATATCTACAATATCTTTTGAAAGTGAAAGTGTTCTTTCAATATCATCTTCTGCAGAATCCAATAATTTCATTCCTTCAGAAAAATCAGTCCATCCAATTTCATTTGCTCTTTTTAGCAATGATACAGATTGATCAATCACTGACCCAGCAGCCCTAATCTCAAGAATTCTCAGTTGCAGTGAATCATATCTATTAGAAAATTCCTTTTTTTGTTTTCTTTCTTTTTTCCCTAACCGCAAATCCAAAAAGAAAATGAAGGAAGCAATCAATATTGGGATTAGAAAGTATATCAAGAGAGGTTCAGTAGAACTAGATATAATCCAAGCAGTTGCAATTGCCATTCCCATTAATCTAGTCATCGCTCTGTAACGAATTACTCCAATATTATTCTCGTTTTGAAATATGAAAGCATTACAACTGAACAAAATAGTACCTGCAGCTATCCAACCGATTCCTCCTAATAATTGGTGAAAATTATCTCCATGGTGAATTGTAATGGAATGGATTCCAGCGATAGCAACTAAGGGGCCAATTAATCCAGATATCGTGGCAATTCTTGTTCTTTGTTCTGGTCCGTTTTCTATGACTTCTGAGACCATTAAAGCAGAACCTACAAGGAATAGAAGAGGTACAATTGATGCAGAACTCAAACCATTTTGTAATCCCGGAAAAGAAGAATAAGCTCCCAATAAAATACACCCAAAAATGATGAAAATACCCAACTTATCAGTCTTTGATTTCCATTTTTCTAGTGCTTTTTCAACAGAGTTCTGAGCCCCCCCTGTCGTCTGCATGTATTCAATCAAATCCTCAACTATCATGAAACGTACGGAATTATGAGTTCCCAAACCGTCTATCAAACAGAGTTCCAAGACAATACGCGATTAGAACTACCTTAATTAGAAAACGTGCAGTTTCTCTCCATGCTGGTTCTATAGAAGGTGTTGTTGCCTCAATAAAATAAGGTTGATCGTTTACCAACCATTGAACAGATACTGTACTCCATCCAGAAGGCAGGGAATCAAAGGATAAAATTGCTGATGAAATTCCAACTCCCTCTAAACTTGCACCGGTTACAATAATTGTCTCACATTCATTTTTTATACAAACTTCTGCATCAGTAGATGATGAACCATGATTGAACACTATCACGGTAATTTCCCCTGGTTGTCCCGATAAAACTCCAGTGGGCACCATAATATCTTCAATAGATAAAGTTGGTAATGTAGTTGGATGAATCTCAATAATCATGCTATGGCGCCCAATATTACCTGACAAATCTATTCCCGAGACCACTAAATCATGTATTCCGGAATCAAGTGCTGGAAGAGAAAAACGAGAAATTTCTTCCCAACTTCGGTTTTCAAAAAGAGTGATTCCGTTTAATTCAGCAGTCCAAATGATATTATCTATTGAATTCAAGTCATCAAATGAGTTCTTCAAATCAATTTCAATAAATGAAGAAGTATTGGCAAGGTTATCAATTCCTAATATTTCTCCATTAACTAGTAATTCTGGTCTAGGAACAGGAGAACCAAGATCCAAACTTGTGAATGACCAATTCTTTTCCACTGAGTTCCCCACTGAATCAGAAATTGAAAGATATACCCATCGTTTGGCAGGATATCTTTCTTGATGTCTCTCCTCAGTACTCATATGCATACCATTTACATTGTCAGTTTGAGGCCAAAATTCAGCGAAAAATAGTCTATCATCTGACTCTCTAATCCATCCATCGCTTCTATTTGATGTCATAATTATTGAAACTGTTTCACCATTATTATCAATCGTATTAATATCGAAAATAAGCGTACTTGTTGCATTTACTGCTATTTCTGATGAAGTCATTGAATGATTGATTTGTGCCCAATACTGTGGATGATCTTCGAGCATGATAATATCCCATTCTGGAGAAGTTCCATCTAAAATTAGATTTCGTTGTATAGCACCAACCTCTCCATGTGAGTCTATACATTCTCCGATGATTTGAATTTGATCTCCTTCTGAGAAAATATTTGAATCTGTTGAAAAATTAAGATACTTACCTTGAACGATTGAAAATCCTCTTTTGTCGGTCATTTTCCATCTTTCAATAGTATTTTCTTCTACCGAATCTTCACATGATAAATTTAAGGTCGGATTTCCATTAAGAATAACATAGCTTTCCGATGCCCCAATACTGGTAATAGATGGAATAGGAATATCATTCTCTTCTAAATTAAGAGTTATTTCACCTATCACATTTAATTCATTACGATTAATGAAAATACTTTCACCAGAAGAAACAATAATGTCATTTTGAGGCGAATGTCTTAGTTCCCATTGGTTTGGAAGATCTATTGTTAAATTTGCAGAATCTCTAATATATCCTCTAAATGGAATTTTCAAAATTTGAATGCTTGAATCTGAAACATTTCCAATTAATGTTCCTGATTCGTCCCATCCCCACGATATACCTTCAGCAAACACCTCTCCTGTTGCAGGATCAATATGTCCTCCCGTAGGATAAATCGGTTCAGTTGCAAACATTTGTTCTCCGTTTAACGAGCAACATCCAATATTTTCGGCATCTTTCCACCCTAATGAACCAAGAATTTCTGAGAACAAGTTAGATTCCTCTGCATCAACTGTCCCGTCCCAGTTCCCAATAAATTTGTCAATTTGGTACATGATTCCAAGATTAGAGGATGGGAACATTGGATGACCAATATGCGAAGGAAGTCGTATACTTGCAGACCAATCGGCATATTCTTGGAAATTATTTTCGGGATTTTCTTCAATAAAATTTAGCAACATTGTTGAGTCAAGAGAAATAGGTATACTTAGATCGGTTGAAAGCCAAGAATCTAGTGATTCAAAAAGAGCATCATCAAACGAATATGGGAGTGATTCGGGAATTTCATCGATTAATCTCCATAAATACCATTNTCCACTTTCTATTCTAGGTAAATCATAATCTAATGTCCCATTGACAGAGATCTTATCTTCCCAACCACTTGGGGAATGACGAACCAGTATTGTTCCATTCCAACCTGAATCTTGAGCCATTATGCGTAAAGATCCTTCAGAAGGGGGCCATAAATCTGTTAACCCACAATCGATATCTCCATTTGTCTCACAATTAACAGAGAGAAGATTATGAGAGATTGTATTATCTTCCCCTACGTATCTTGTTTCTATCCACCCCTTTCCTTCTGGAAGTGTTAGTGAATCCGTCCCATTAATCCAACCAATAGTTTGCTCTCCAATATATTTCCAAGTATCGATTTCATCAACACTTAATTCGAATACATTAGAAATATTTGCTTTAACATATGTAGTTACAGAAGAATTTGGACTTATCGTGGGTAATAATTGAACATTTATTCTATTTTCTAGTGATCTAATTTCGGGTCTAATTGGTTTAGAGTCATCTAAATCAATCTGTATTTTTGTATCATTAGCAATTTCGTAATAAATTACTTGCCCTGTCCATGGATCTATCAATCTAAATTCAAATTGAAATGATGTAGTTAGTGGAATCCAATTTTCATTAATCCAATAACCCATTTCAATATCTAATATATTTCCTTGATTTTCTTCAGCCTGTCCGATTGGAGTGGACATTAGAAATAGTAAGGAAATCATTACTATTGCTTGAAAACGAATGGGCTTCACCCCCATCTTTTTCCATCATCGTGAATAATTGTTGAACCCTGACTATCGATCAATAGAGGTAGAATTTTATGTTTTGAACTTAGAGAATTTTCTAGACGCGTTTTAATTTCAGTATCTCCATGAACTAGGAAAAAACCTCCTCCACCTGCACCCAGTAATTTAGCACCTGTTGCTCCTGCGTCAATCAATTGTTCATGTAGAGAATCAAGTAATTCTCCTGTAATTCCATCAACTAAATTTCGTTTAATTTGCCAGGATTCTTCAAGCAATCTTCCAACTTCCTCAAGCATCCCACCTTCTAATGCTGATCTAACTTGAAAAGCTTGAAGCCTTAGTATGGATAACTCTTCCATTCTATCTGCAGTCAATTCTTTTTGTTTTGAAAGGACAGAGTTTGCTGATCTAGTTAATCCTGTATAAACCAGCGAAAATTCATTCTCAATTCGTTGTTTCGTATTATCTGACAGAATCAGAGGGTCGATACTGACAGAACCATCAGGCAAGAATCCGATTGTATTCGCACCTCCAATTGCAGCTGCATATTGATCTTGTTTTCCAATGGGTTGACCAAGAACATCAATTTCTATCCTGCATGCTTCTTTAGCTAATTCTTCTGAAGACATTGGATTTCCAGCAAGAGACGATAATGCATTGAGTAGACCAATTGTAACTGCAGAAGATGACCCTAGGCCTGTTCCTCTAGATGGGATATCTGCTATTGTGGTAACTTCAATGCCATGTGTGACTCCAGTAGATTTCATTGCTTCACGAACTAATTCATGCTGGATTTCATTGATATCATCTACAAATTCCATCGACGAATAGGAAATTCTTATTGAATTGTCAAACCTTGGATTTACAGTAACATAGAGGTAACGAGCCATTGCTAGAGAAGTGACTGCACCCCCATCAGGATGATTCTGGTAGAATGCAGCAAGGTCGGTCCCCCCTCCACAGAAAGATGCTCGGACCGGCGTCCTACTAATCAGCATGGTTCTGGGAACCAGTACCCTCACATCAAGCCGACGGAGTGGTGTGAAGATAGATGTCAATTCAACGGGAAGGAATATGGTCGGAGTTCTCCCCCTCTGAAGAAGGGGACGAGTATGAGTGGCCTAATCACTGTGGATGACCTGACGAATGAAGACATATTGTCTATACTTGATGATGCAGAAAGAATGTTACCTATAGCAAGAGGTGAAATCCATTTACCAATCCTTGCTGGGAAGGTTTTAGCCAATCTTTTCTTCGAACCTTCTACCAGAACAAGAATGTCTTTTGAAACTGCAATGAAAAGACTCGGAGGTTCAGTATTGAATTTAGGCGATGTTTCTAATTCCTCTGTAGTAAAAGGTGAAACATTGTATGATACTATGCAAATGATGGACGGATACGCAGATATTGCTGTAATTCGCCATCCACGTCAAGGAGCAGCGCAATATTCCTCAAATGCAGTCAAGATACCAGTAATTAATGCAGGAGATGGTGCTGGCCATCATCCAACTCAAACACTTCTAGATCTCTTCACAATTCGTTCTTGCCATGGAACACTTGAAGGCCTGAATGTTGCATTAGTTGGTGACTTAAGATACGGTCGTACGGTTCACAGTTTGTCGGAAGCACTAGCTCGTTTTGGCTGTTCTTTGACCTTTATTTCTCCCACTTCTCTGACTATGCCTCGAGAAATAATTTCAGATCTTCGTAATTCAGGTGTTTCAATTGAAGAAACAGCAGATCTTTATGGATCTATAGAAAATGTTGACGTCATATATATGACACGTATACAAAAAGAACGCTTCCCGGATGAAGATGAATATCAAAAAGTTGCAGGAGTTTTCAAATTAAATCGTTCTGATCTGAGTACTGCCAATAAAAATATGATAATCATGCATCCATTACCTCGTGTTGATGAAATTTCTCCAGATGTTGACTCAACTGTACATGCAAAATATTTCGAACAGGCATTCTATGGAGTAGTAGCAAGAATGTCGTTATTATGTCGCTTACTAGGGGTTTCAGTTCCGGAGGTGAGTCAATGAGCGAAGAGGGTATGCGTCGAGTAACAGCTATTCAAAATGGAACTATTATCGATCATGTTCCAGCAGGTTCCTGTTTGAAGGTGTTAGGAATGTTAGGGTTACTGGACAGTCGTAGTACTCCAATTTCCTTAGCAATGAATGTTCCAAGCAAGAAGTTAGATCGAAAAGATGTAATGAAGGTAGAAGATCGTGAATTAACTCAAGAAGAGTTAGACAGATTAGCAATAATCGCGCCTAATGCCTCGGTATCAATTATTCGAGATTATCGTGTTGTAGAAAAGAGATCTGTGATACTTGGAGATGAATTAACAAACGTTGCTCGATGTTCGTTTTCTAATTGTATTATGAATAATCCTAGGGAACCTCTTCCACATCGAATTCTAATTCATTCAAGAAATCCATTAGAACTTCGATGTGCATATTGCGGAAAAACACAGTCTGTAGACGATATTGTTAATCATCTAATCTGAAAATTTGTAAACTAAAATGGTGGAATTATGATCGAGGAATCGAAAGATAATCGAGCTCCTCGTTTGACTATAATTGCTGGAGCTACAGGGACCGGAAAATCGACTTTAGCACATATGGTTGCACATGAACTCGATTTTAGTAGATGNGTTTCTACGGATACAATTAGAGAAGTATTAAGATGTAATCTTAGTGTTAGCGAATTTCCTGCATTACATAGATCATCTTACTCGAAAGGAGAAACAGGAGATCCAGTTAACGATTGGTTAGATGCATCAGAGGCAGTAGAGAAGGGCGTTGATGCCGTAATAGATAGAGCCAGAGCTCAAGGTGTAGATTTAGTAATTGAGGGGGTACATATTATTCCAAAATCATCTTGGTTAAGAGATTGGAGAGAAGCAGGTGGTAGAGCGATTGGAATAGTTGCAACTGCTGATGCTGAAAACCAACATAGAGAATTTATCATGAAGCGAGAAGAAACAACATATAGAGGATCATCTCGTTATATCCTGGCATTTGATAGAATCAGAGCAATACAACGAGCAATTATGGAAAAGGGTAGAGTAGCAGGGTGGGTAAGAATTGACCCCATTCTCCATGACGATCCACTATTGCGTATTCGCCAAAACTTAGAGTAACTATGGTAATTCGATAGTTGCATCTAACATCAGTAGTAGTCTACTATTCCTATCGGCAATTCCCGCTTCTGCTGATACATGACATTGATTTCCTTCAATTGAGACATTTAGTCCAACTAAAATCACTTCAACTCCTCTATGTTCTCCATGTCTGACAAGATCATTTTGTACACTTTTTGCAGCATCATTACATATTTCGAAATCAGTTCCTAGTCCCGCTAAGTCAGTGATACGTGATTGTATCGTTACTTCCCAAACATGATTGACTTCTGTGGCAGTCTGAAGAACTGCATCATCAGATGAATCATATGGCTCACCCATGCCCACTACTTTGACGCCATAAATTGCCATAGAAAGTAAGGCAAGAAGAAGTACTACACCAGTTGCCAATAACATCTGCGCATCATCATTACGATTGTTCTGAATCATCAAGCACCACTTCCAATATGCCAAACCTGTAGTCCAACAGTCCAAAGGTGACCTTCAATTGAATGTAAATGCATTACTGTAAGACTTTGTCCTGGAGGAATTTCTCCAATTCCTTCTCTTTTCATTGGTTCAGCATCAACTGCCAACCAACAATTCCCAGTTACGGTTTCTGGTAAATTGTCTAGAAGAATAGTGCAAGCTTCTATTCGTTCATCAGCGGCTAAGTGAGCATTCATCATTGACGTTCCATTTTGGTCTATTTCTGCTGTAGCTAGAGTGTGAGCATCTTCGGCAGCAACAAGTAATGCTGCATCGGAGGCTATTGGGTTCGTATCTGGAACTTGCAATTGAATTACAAATGCAGCACAAAGAAAGAATAGCCAGAATAGAGTAATCATCTCTATCATATGGACTTGGGCATTTGTTGTTTTTGCCGATTCCTCCATAATATCACCCTGGAGCCATTCTTCCAACAGAATGCGCTAGACCTTCAGACATAGGAACTCCAATTAGTTCTGGAGAGAAAGCAACAAAGTTGAATGCTAAAAGAGCAAGTATAAGCATATATCCAGAATGCTTCATTCCATTTGCCAAGCGTCCCGTGGCCATTAGTCCAGCCATTGCACCATTACCAACCGCTTGGGCGGATACACCATAAAAGAAAACGACAAGGAAAAAGAGTGGATCTACCGCATTAATTTGCATATTTCCAATACTTTCAGATTCTCCCCCACTGTTAGAACTAGCAATAGCTGGAATGAACACCTTCGAAAGAACCACAATTACCCCCATAAATACAAGATATGATACCCAAATTACCGAAATATATGACGCAATTGCTCTGATACGTTCACCCTCTAGGAATTTTATTTCTCTAGAATCATTTGCAGCAGTTACCAAGATATCAGAAATCTTACCTCCTGCTTTGTTTGCTTCATCAATTAGTGACACAGCCCTATGAACCAAGGGAGTATTTACCCTATCAGCAAACATCTTCATGACATCTCCGAATGGAATCCCCCATGATAACTGATCGGACATCTTCTGAATATCATTATTCAAAGCTCCATACTCAGACCTTGCAAGCGTTCTTACCGACACTACCATTGAAAGTCCACCCTTCCAATATTCAGCTAAGTCTCTAAGGAAGTCAGGAAATTTATCTTCAATTGCTTTGATTTTTCTTGCTTGTGCATCGCTGTACAATGCAGCAGGGAACACCATAATCAGTAATCCTAGTCCAAAGAAATTTACAAAAATTGTTGGATGAAGAGCAAAAGGACCAACATCCACTTTTGGTCCAATCCACAAGGATTTATTGTTCATATTTTCAGGAATTCCATCATATGATTCCACGCTTACTGTAAAATCAAAGGTTCTAATTGCAGGTTGATCAGATGGGATTTCTACCCAGATTTCATACTGTTTGTTTGCTTGTACAGGAACATTGCTTAGACCACATTCTTCACTGTTAGAGACCATACCTTGAGTTGCTATAGTTGTAGTTGACAAATCGAATGATCTTTCCACAATTGAAAGTGTAAAAGTCCCACTATTATCGGCTTCTGCTGTACAAGTAACATCGGCAGTTTGAGGAGGATGATTTTGATTACCGAGCCTTTGTTGTTCAATTCCTGGCACTATAAAAAAAGCAGCAGCACCTGGAGAGCTTACTTTCTCCCATTCGTCGCTCCATGTTTCTATAGTTGGACTTTCTTGAGTAAGAAAACAAGATTGATTATCTGCATAAGTTGGTGGAACTGGAACATTTGGATCAAATGAATCAGGACAAGCTAAATTTAGAAACATAGGCATCTGATTCAATGGTTTGAAAACTAAATCAGCATTAGTAATCCAGAAACCCATACAACTCATTCCAAGCATCATCCCCAGAACTAGAATAATTGTGAAGTTAGTTTCTGTACTATCGTCTTTGGGTAGTTCTAATCTAACCTTGATTTTCTTCTTCCCCTTTTTTCTAGCCATAATTCACCCCCTTACATTTCGTTTTCTTGAGACATTAGCCACACAAACAGAGAATAAGCAATATGAATCATTGGAAGTAATCCCATCACAATTCCGTAAACCATATTTTCAGAAATTTGAGACCCTGCTCCAGATACCCAGAACATAATTACTAACATTACAATGAGGAACAATGGCATTGCTACTGCAACTACAATATATGTTTCAGCAAACATTGCTAGTGTTTCCAAGAATACAGTAAGTCTAATTCTATTTTCTCTCATGTAGTGTTCGGCCCTGTTCAGGAAGTATAACTTTAGATTACCTCCAGACGAGAGAGTCCCCACCATTCCTTGGAAGAATTCAGTAACCCATGTGGAGGCAGCCCGATCAACAGCAAGTTTCACTGCTGTAATAATATCGTATCCAAAGAGAGTCATATCGCGATATACCATCGAAGAATCATATGCAATATCTCCATAGATTTCTCCATTCTTGGCTAAAGATCTGAAAATCTTGACTGGAGTAGCATTTGCGGCTGACATTGCTGCTGTGTAAGATGAAGCATATGGCAAATATTTCTCTAATCGTTCAGCTCGAGCTGATCGTTTTCTTTCTGCTTCATTACCAAAATATTTGTTTGCAGAATAAGGAGTTATTAAGCCTAGTAGAATGACAATAATTGCTTTCCATAAGAATGGGAAAACTTGGGTCGTATAGTGAGGGCATCCATTTCCTGGTTGAGATGGATTGATATCTGCCTTATGCCAGAATTCCCAATCCATACAAGGCATAACAGTAGCAGGATCTTGAATTGATTCGTAGATTGCAATCAATCCAGCGCCTGGTAAGAAAACAAGTGCCATAAGTGCGCCACATCCAATAATTACTGCTATAGTGCTCATCAATTGTGTAGATTTGTATACTTCTGGCATTACTCTGATATCTGCCTGAACTAGAAGTTTTTTCAAGTCTAAATCTTTACGCGCGCGTTCTCGAAAAATCCCTCCAAAAAGGGTATTGGATATTTTCTGCCAAGGTGTTAGAGTCATACCTTCGAAGTCATATTGCTTCTTTGACTTCAAATCTCTTTTCTTTGCCAATATTCCGCCTCCTAAAAGTCAGCGTAGGCCGTCCACGCGAGCAAGGATTTCGTCAGGTCGAACATAATACTCTGTAATTATTTGAGCGACTTGATCTGATTTCCGGATATCATTCAAAACCATCCAATCTAGGATTCTCTTTCTTGTTCGTAATTCATTTCGCATCTTTTCTTGAGAGTAATTGATCTTCACCATTACTTTCTCCAAGACATAGGATTTACCGCTGAAATCGAAATCATCACGGGAAGGATCCCACTTAAACACCTCATTTGTAATTACTTCTTGACTATGTGGGTCTACACCTACAATTTCAACAATCTGTTTTGTCCTTCGTACACGGCGTCCGTTAATCCTAGTCTGAATCTGGATTGCTACTGCTTCAAGAGCAGGAAGAAGTACTCGAGGGATATCAATTGGCTTATTTTCAAGACGATGTACTAATGATGCGACTGAATCAGCGTGAACGGTCGAATAGGAACAGTGTCCAGTAGCCATCGCTTGGAATAGTACGTATGCTTCTGCCCCTCTTATTTCGCCCACGATAATATATTCCGGTCGTTCCCTAAGAGCTGCTTTTAGTAATTCGAACTCCGTAATTTCACCTTCTGATGATTCACCTCCAAATCCTTGTCTTGTTAATCCAGGGATCCAGTTTGGTTGAGGTATGTTTACTTCTCGAGTTGATTCGATACTTACGATTTTCATTTGCCAAGGAATAAACAGACACATTGCATTCAAAGTCGTTGTTTTTCCTGAAGCAGTACCTCCTACGAATAGCATGGAAACACCTTGTTGAAATGCAATCCACAAATAAGCAACCATTAGACTAGTCATAGTTCGGAATGCAACAATATCGCAAGGACTGAACGGATCTTCTCTGAATCTTCTGATACAAAATGCGGAACCACGTGTAGAGACCTCTCTACCGAGTTTCATGACGATTCTAGATCCATCCATTAGTGTAGCATCTAAAAGGGGCTCTGCAACTGAAATATGTTTCCCACATCGTTGTGCTAGTTTGATTACGTAAGCTTCTAATTCATCATCTGTGGGCCAAGCAATCGTGGTTTCAATAGATTCAAACTTTCTATGATAAGCAAAGATTGGAACATTAGTCCCATCAAGAGAAATGTCTTCTACATTCGAGTCATTCATCAAAACGTCCATCCGCCCATACCCAATTAGATCTCTACGGATGTAGTAGAAAATTTTAGATCTAGATTTTTTACTAATTTTCAATCGATATGACTTGATTATCTGATCCATTGCCGCACGGAGGTAGGCAACTGGATCTGCATCTATTTCTTCTATATCGGCATTCAATGCCTGAACAAAGATGTCCATTATCTGGTCTTTTTGTTCTGTTTCTTTTTTGTTTAGAGGAGGTTCAATTACTTGGTAAATAATGTTCAAAGTTCTCAAATCTCGAACGATTCTAGCGAACGAATGAGGGGGAGAAACGGGATACTTGTCCATTTCTTCAAATTGGGCTTGTTGCTGCTTTTTTCGGCCTTGGCCTTGGTTCTTCCGCCCTCGTCGTGCCATGGTGCCACCTCACTACGTGTTGCAAAGGAACGACGATTGGGATAACCTTTGGCCTTCAATCAGGGTTGTTTAGGCGTTCTAGGAGTGCTTTGACACTTATTCGGAATAATTCCATACTATCTTCATTATCAATTTTGTAATTTGCCCGTTCTAATAATGATTCGACTCCCCATCCCTTTTCTCTGGCGTCACGCTCTGAAATGACATGGTTTTTTTCCTCATTGATTTGTTTTATGATTTTTTTATTTTCTTTTGTAGATTCGATATCTAAGTCATCAGAGCGTTTTCTTTGAATAAGTCTGGAATTACGAATATTTTCAGATGCCAATATTGCTAAGATTTCTGGTTCAAATCCCATCAATTGTACCAACGAATCCCTTTCAGCAATACTCCTCATTCCATCGATTAAAACTAGGTTATTGTTTTTTAATTCTTGAGAAATTATTGGCCATATTCTTTGAAGAACCACGTCATCTCCAAATTTTTCTCTTAGATCTGAAGCTACCATTCCTATATTTCTAGAATTAGGTTCTAATCCTCTTTCAGCAGTTTCTCTTCGAATCACATTTCCCATTATTATTACTGGTATATTCATTGATTTTGCAATATCTGAGGCCACACTTTTACCGGATCCTGGTAGTCCAGCAAGTACCAATACCTTTGACATATTTTCCTGTATTCCCTTGTTGCTCATGAACTAATCGATTTAGTTTTCAAACGGTGAACTTCCCCATTTACGTTTGAGTAATCGAAGATAGAGAAAAGAAAGAGAAACAAGAATAGCACAGATCCCCAAGATTCCGGTTAGACTCGTAGATTGCATCTGTTCAAGTTCTATCGCCTGAGCCTCAGCATTCAATCCTCCAGTAGAAACTTGCGTACTCCAATTTTCTAATAATGTAGTATCTCCCTTGGTGAAGGATAAAACGAATAGTCCAATCAACGGCAAAGATGTCGCAATCCAGAAACGAGCCATAATTCCACTGTCGAAAATTGCTTTATTGGGCCGTAACCCCATAAGCCAAGCAGAGAGAGAAACAATATAAATTGAATTTGCAAGCATTACTACCATTGCAGAAATAGCATCATCCCATTGATCTAACATCCAGGCCATAAGTAAAATGAATATAACACCAATCCAACTAGTCAGCAAAAAATAAGTCCAAATTTTTGCTTTTAGTAATTCAGGAACAGATATTGGCATTGTGTTTAGATGATCGGGAGCATCAATTGCATTCAACCAGGAATAGAAATTGAATCCAAAAAATCCTATGAATGGAGCATAAGAAAGTAAATTGAAAGGAATGGGAAAGGAAGCAAAATCTGCCCCCCATGCTAGAAGTAATAGGAAAAGGAGGGGCACTGCAAAAGATCCTAGCATTTTTAGCAGTGTCCCTGAACGCAATACATCTACGATTTCTTTTGCAATCAGGATTCTCATTCTACTCTCTGATTTTAGGCCGATTTTGCCTAATTTTTCGTAGACTGGAACAAATAGATCATCTCTTCCAGTTATTCGGACTTCAAAATCTTCAGGCAGAAGTCCCGCTGAAATCCAAGCCAAAATAATGCATGAAAAGAAAGCAAGAGGCGTAAACATTAGTGCATTAATTGATCCATCAGAGTGTGCCCATAATCCAATAATTGCATTTTCTATGGGAATAAATCGGAGATAAATTAGGGCTCCGAGAACAGCTCCCAAAATTGGTACTAGGACATTCCATTGCCCTCCTCTGCTCATTAATGTTGAACCGAAGAATGAAATTGCTATTCCCTGAGCTAAAGTTAGCGAAATACAAATTAGAAATGGTAGTAGAGATTTCCATAACAATGGTGTTGTGATTTGAAAAATTGATTGTGATGCAATTCCCAATGCCATTCCAATAGTTACCGGAGTAAGAATTAATACAATGTAAAAACTCACTTCTTTAAGGTAGTAAGCAAGATATGTTGTTTGTAAATCGATAGGCTGCATTGCCGGAGATGCTAGAAGAAAATTTTTTCCACCACTTCTCTGGGAAATAATAGAGCGACCCAAGAACGCGAAGGTCCCCATTCCCATTGAGAAAAGAAAAACCATTAGATGTATTCCTGTTCGCAATTCATCAAAAGTAAAAGTTTCTCGGGAAATTTCTTCAGCATTTGCTCCAATCACTCCATCGCCTGTAAGAAATCTTAGTCCTATTGTTAATGCCATAGAAACAACGGCTAATAATGCTGGAAACATCAAGATACGTCTACTTTTTGCAAAGTCAACATTTTGACGCCATTCCTCTTTGAACATCATTTTGAATGTAATCGGAAAGGATGAACTAAAGTTTGGTTCATTCCTTTTTACACTCATCTAACTCATTCCTCTTCAGCAATGCTTTCTGCTTCAATTTCATTGATAGATTTCCCAACTAATCGAATGAAAATATCTTCTAAAGTTTCATTTTTTGAATTTCTCAATTCATCTAATTTACCTGCTGCAAGAACTCTTCCATGATCAATTACGGCTACTCTTGTGCACAACCTTTCTGCAATCTCAAGGATATGAGAACAGAGAAAAATAGTACCCCCATTTGAGATATGATCTAGTAATAATTCTCGACATTTTCTTTGATATATTGGGTCTAAATTTACAAATGGCTCATCAAGGAATAATAGTCTTGGTTCATGGATGAACGCAGAGGCAAGCATTACCTTTTGCCGTTGACCTTTTGACAGATCTTTACATAAAGTCCCACTTTTGTCAGTCATTCCAAACCAATTAAGCCAATAATTGACCTTTTCATTGATTCGATCTATTTTTCTCAGACGAGCAACAAATTCTAGAAATTCTGCTGCAGTTAGATATGAAGGTGGAGATTCAGATTCGGGAACAATTCCAATATTTGCCTTCACTAATCTTGGTTGATTTTCTACATTAATTCCCAACACACTTGCAGATCCTGCACTGGGTCTTAATTGCCCTGTTAATAGACGAATAAAGGTCGATTTTCCGGCACCATTTGGACCAAAAACTCCGAAGAATTCTCCTGCCTGAACCTTTACATCAAGAGGCTGTAGTGCTACAAAGTCCCCAAATCTCTTAGCTAATCCATTGGCTTCAACTAGATTTTCTACCAAGTAATTACTCACCTGTCCAATCTGGTTTACCTCTTTCCATGAAAGCATTGACCCCAATTTCCTTGTCTTTAGTATCGAATAAATCAACAAACATATTGTGTTCAAATAGAATCCCATCTGTGATTGGATTATCTAATGCAGCACGAACAGCTTGTTTTGCTACTTGAATAGTTAGAGGAGATTTGGATGAAAGATTATTCGCAATTTCCATCCCTTTCTTCATCAAATCGTTTGGTTCAACGATGTGATTTACTAATCCGATTCGATACGCTTCCTCTCCATCTATCATTTCTCCTCCCATCACCATTTCCATTGCTTTTCCATATCCTATAAGCCAAGTTAATCGTTGAGTCCCCCCTCCTCCAGGTATTAGCCCAAGATTGATTTCTGGAGTACCAAACATCGATCTGTTCGTTGCAATTCTAATATCGCATGACAAGGCTAACTCACTGCCACCACCTAATGCATATCCATCAATTAGAGCAATTGTTGGCTTTCTTAATTTCCAAACTGCTTCCCAAACATTATCTTCAAATTCTGGACGAATAGTAGTACTATCTTTTCCAACAAATTCACTGACATCAGCTCCTGCAACGAAAGCATGAGGTTTCTGTCGTTTTCCTTCAGGAGGAGGCAATGGAGAAGCACCTCGGAAAATTACTACCAAAACTTCCTCTGACTTTTGTGCCCAAGTACAAAGTGATTTGATCGCTTCTTTTACATCAATGTTTAATGCATTTAATTTCTCTGGTCTATTTATTGTTGCAACTATAATAATACCATTTTCAGATGAGCATTCTTCGATAGTAAGTTCTTCCACATCAGGACGTTCGGCCATGTCCCTTCGACATGAGTTTAATACATAGCATCATTGATTAAAATTAAGAATTTATTTCTCTGAATTTGGAGGTGGAGGTAGTTCACCAATTTCTCCTGGAAGAGGCGGAGGCGGAAGGTCACCAATTACTCCTGGTAAAGGCGGAGGGGGTAATCCTGCTATATCTGGAAGGGGTTCGGACTCACTCTCAGCGGCCCTTAAACCTACATCTAATGGTACGCGAAGTCGCAATATCTTATCATCATCAATACGAATTAATACTCTTCCATAGGGATGTCCTGGGGCTGGATTTTCAGGTTCTTCAAGAACGTGAATTTCATTAGGTTGCTGAAGAATTTTCTGTAATTCTTCTCTAGAATTTGTTTCATATCTAGATCTTAATGTATCTCCTCTAATTTTGGCCAATTGCTTCCTTCTGCGCTTCTCAATCCCCTCGCGGATTTCTTTTTGGGATTCTCTACGACTTAATACCACGCTGTCTATCTCTGTTTCTAACATTGATTGAGCATCTACTTCAACAACGTATTCTTTCGCTTCGACAATATCATCATCCATGGCTTCTACTTCGATAATATCTTCATTATCTACAGTTTCAACTACCGGAGTAACTACATCCACTCCTCGTTTTCTACTTACTGGAATAGTAATTTCTTCTTGTTCTTTTTCAATGTCTTTTTCTACGATAATTGATGGAGTTTTCTTTTTCTTCATTGCTGGAGGGGCCGGTTGCCCTCCTGTAAACATTAGATATGCTAGAAGGATCAATAGTCCGCCTGCTGCACCTAATTCTCCATTCTCTGATAGGCTTCCTCTAAGTGTCAAGAAACCTGCTCCGCCAATGAAGAGCACCATCCAGAGCATTAGTCTAGAGAAACCCGCCACTATGTCTCCTCCTTTACCTACGACCCGCTGCATTGGTTTGAGGTTGGCGATTGATTTCTCCCCTGTAAGTACGCTCTTAACTTTTCCATTGCCTTCCCACGATGTGAAAATTTTTGTTTTTCTTCGTTATTCATTTCACCAAACGTTCTCCCATTTCCTTCATTCGGAATAAAAATAGGGTCGTATCCAAATCCGTTTGACCCTAGAACCCTTTCTGACACTTGTCCTTTGCATTCGCCTTTAAAGAAAAATTCTTCTCCATCAAGATGAATCCCAATCACACATTGGAAACTAGCATCACGATTTTCTATTCCTTCTAATGTTTTAATTATCCCCTTTATTCCTAATGTCTTGTGAACATAGGATGAATATACACCAGGAAAACCGTCGAATTCATCGATAAAAAAACCGGCATCTTCTACCATTACTCCCAATTTACTTGATGACTTTTTTACAATTTTAACTGCCTTTGTTAATTTATCCTTGGCAACATGTCGAAGTTCAGATGATTGAATTTCTTCGATTTCTGGAAATTCTCCGTCAAAATTAATCGATTCTATATTTATTCCAAACTGACTCAAAGCTAATTTAGCTTCATTTAACTTACCTGAGTTTGATGTAACAAAAAGAATGGTTCTTTTTTCATCCATGATATCTTACTCTCCCTTGGATTTCTTGATATCTTGAAATAACATCATCAAAATTCACCCCAATTTTTTCTCCATCTGTGTAGCCATTAAGTACGAATCTCATTGCATCTGAATATTTAGGATGACTTGCAGACAAACATTCAGATAAGACTTGAAGATCTTGTCCTAGGGATTCGATTTCAGGAGATAATCTGCCTAATCCAAAGTCAATAATTTGTATACAATTTGAATCATCGCATAGCAAATTATGAGTAGTTAGGTCTCCATGAGATACATCCATTGAATGTATTTTACGTATTAATTTTCCACATGAATACATTATCGATGAGACCATTTCGCTATCATTTGTGTTTCTAAGAATCTCAAATAATGGTACTCCAGGTAATCTAGTCATTACAATTGTGGCATTTTTTTCATCAAAATCTAGTAATTTAGGGACAGGTAGTTCAGAATTAGAAAGATGAATCAGAATCCTTGCTTCAGCGAATAATCTTCGTTTGGTTAGTGATTTATCTAGGCTGGGGTGCCTATATCCCTTTGGACGACGAATTTTCATTACAGCATCAGTTCCGAACCACCTTCCGCCAATTGTTCTTGCTTCTGCACCGTCATGAAGTACGACTTCCTCAACCCACGGAGAGGTGCCATCCATGTTTGTACGGAGAGGAAGATGGATTCAAATGCACCGGGCGTGAGGGTTGTTTGCCATGTCTCTCGGCCTCCCCCTCGCTTCGTGTTCGATCGATGATGCTGTTAATGAAAATGAATATCGAGAGAGGATTCAAAAAGCGAAGCAAGAATTAGGAGATAGGGTGATGATTTTAGGTCATCATTACCAACGTGATTCAATTGTAGAACATGCTGATGCAACAGGTGATTCTTTCAGATTATCTAGAATGGCTGCAGATAGTACAGCGGAACAGATAGTTTTCTGCGGTGTTCATTTTATGGCAGAAAGTGCAGATATTCTTACCAATGATCAACAGATTGTTTCCATGCCAACAACAAGAGCAGGTTGTTCAATGGCTGATATGGCAAATGTACCTGATGTTGAGGAATGTTGGCATATTTTACTCGAGGAACTTGATTTGCAAGATCCGTTATCAAGGAAAAATCCCGATGAAATTGCAAATCAAGATGATAATTTCCTTGTACCTGTAACATACATGAATAGTTCTGCAGCCCTCAAGGCATTTGTTGGAAGACATGGAGGAATTGTTTGTACATCTACCAATGCAAAAGGAGTCTTAGAATGGGCTCTATCTAGGGCAGGAGGATTAGGTAAAGTGCTATTCTTTCCCGATCAACATCTAGGGAGGAATACTGCATTCAAAATGGGCTTCACGTCGGAAGACATGGTCGTTTGGGACCCTAGGGAAATTCCTGATACTAGCGAAATTTCTACAGCCAGATTTGTACTATGGCATGGTTATTGTTCTGTTCATCAACGATTTACTGTAGACCAAATCGAAAATTTGAGACAATTACACCCTAATGCTATGATTGTAGTTCATCCAGAGTGTGATCGTAAAGTTGTGCAAGCAGCTGATGCAGATGGCTCTACAGACTTTATTCGGCGTTATTGTGAGGATGCACCTCCAGGGTCGATTATTGGAATAGGTACTGAGATTAATCTTGTTCAACGACTGAATTCAAAATACCCTGATAAAGAAATTATTTGTTTAGATGATTCAATTTGTCCTTGTTCTACGATGTATATGATTCATCCAAGATTTTTAGCAGAGCAACTCGAATCGATAATTAAAGGGGATGAGAGGAACATCATTAGTATCGATAAACAAACATCTAGTGATGCGTTAAAGGCACTTAACAGAATGCTAGAAGTCTAAATTAGTGAAGTTCACCAGTGCCTTCTCGAAGTCTCCACACGCAGATGTCGTATCGGCCTGATAAAGCTCCTCCTCTTTTTGTTGTAGATACCTTCTCGATATCTTTGTCTTTTGACAATACATTTCCAAGTTGTTGAGGAGTAGTTCCATGTCTAGTGGTTGTATTCACGTGTTCTAGAATCTCAGTAGTATTCGCTTCTCCCTTTTCAGCCAAGAATCTCTTTATTCGTTCTCTTAATCTTGTAGTTCTCATTGTTCTCCTCTCCTATTTTTCATCCAATCAACTGTTGCCCATTCACAAATTTTGTATCCAGAAGAAAGCACACCACTACGTCGTACTAAATCTACACGAACGACTTGAGCATCTGATTTGAGTAGTTTTTCGATTTGTTCGATACTAGTTCCATCCATATTTGCTCTGGCATGTTCTACGATTTCTGCAGTATTTCGTGGGCGTGTCTGTAGGTAAGATCTGATGAGGTGTCGCAAATTTTCGCTCATCCTTTTCACTCCTTATTNTCCTAACTTTCCTTTGCTGTTGCATCGGCTGCCGATGCTCGGGGGAGAGTCGGGGGGGTTATCAAATGACCGCCGTTCTTTGACAAATTTCGTTACACAATCGGGGAATAAAATACCATTTTTTTGAGAAAAAAATTGTAAATTCGTTATTTTTCTCACAATATTCTATCAACTATGTAACAAATTGTAACAAATATCTAAATTTAAATTTAAGANTATCAATATTGAAATAACTAATGGCATTATAGTGATTTCAAGGGGAGAGGAAAAATTGACGAATTCTTCACCTTTAATTCCAAGAAAGGTTCGTGGACGCCATAGAAGAATTTTGCTCCTTACACTATCGGAAGGCTCAGGTACTGTTTCATCAATTGCTATGAAATCAGGTTTACGTGTCCCACATGTATCTGTTGAATTGAAAAGAATGCGCGAAGATGGGCTAGTTAACTCGACTAGTATTTCTGGAACAAGAGGCGGGATACTAAATCTTACTTCAAAAGGCTTCAAAATGCTTGAAATGGATGAATTATCAAGGATTCCCTTAGGTCCCTTTAACCACATTATTGATGAACAATTTCAGATCTTAGATATCTTGGGAAACTATGTTTTATTGATGGTAACGCGTAAACCAACCACTCCCATGATATTTCTTCCAACGATTGATGGTCGAAGAGTTCTGGCCGAAACAAGAGAAAGAAATCCCAGATTCTATCATTCAGATTCCTTCGAAAGGATAGCGATGCCTGTAGAATCAAATTCTAGCAACATTGAGTCTTGGGATAGATCTGGATTTGGACTAATTCGTTCTAGGTTGGTAGATAGAGATTCAGGAGATCGTCTTTCTGTTGGGCGTTGGTTCCACTCCATTCCGGATTTAGAAAATATTGAACAATCAGATGAGTTTAGTTCAGAATCTTGGCAACTTGGTTCTATTGGTAGAGATGGTACTGAAGTTTTTGCTTCCAGTCCAGTAATTTGTACCTCTAATTCTAATGAGGTTGCTGGACAATTAATGCGAAATTCAGAGCAAGGTTCGATATTAATCGGGCGTGGATCGATTATATCGTCACCTCTGGCCCCACTTCCAAGAATTTTTTTGGAAGAATGGATCGAAATCATCCATCCACGACTTCGTCAAGTAACTCGTCGTTCTAGACTTCAATTACTTTTATCCTGGATAGATACAGGCAGAACTAGTCGCCCTTCTAGATTGCCAGATATTACGATTCGAAGATTTAGAGAGGATTGGGGGAATCGCCAATTCCTTGGGCCCAATTCTCCTTTCCCTGAAACGATAGTTACCGACGGCCTTGGTCCAATGGCGATTAAGGCTGTAATATTGAGTATTATGAATAATCAATTTATTCAATGGGTTTCAATTGATTTACCTGAACCAATAGGAGAGTCGTTATCTAGACGTTTGTTTCGATTTGAACGAATTCGTTTGTTAATAGCTCCATGGTCTTCAAATAATGATATTGGACTCTCAATTCTTCAGAATGATGAAATTCATGATTTACCATTTCTTAGGTATACTGAGTCAAATGGCCGTACTCTCCCGATATATATCGGAGATACAAGGAAAAGAAAGACTGTACTACCTAAGGATTGGACAATACCTTCAACTCCGGATGAATTGGAAAGAATTTCTCAGAGGTTTCAACAAATGGATTTACCAAAGGGAGAACCTAATGAAAATGAATTATTTCTGTATGCCTGTTCGGTTTTTCCTACAGGAGATGAAGCGTTTTCAAATAGAGTAGAGTCAACTAATCCACTTATTTCTTGGATTTCATCATCAAATGATTCAAGAATTGATAGATGGATTAGAATTTGCCATCTTCTTCCTTCTATATGGTCGAAATTAATTAATCCGAATGAGACATCTTTGGACAAAATTGTTGATCTTTGGGATAAAGTTCCAATTTCCTGGATGAATGAGTTCAATCAGAGTATCTCTAACCGTATTATTTCTGAAGAGGATTTGCGTTCTAACTTGAAGAAGTTGACAATGTATGGAAATAATCCTGAAATTAGAGGTTGGGCAGCAGGAAGATTACTCTCAGCGGCTCATTGGTTNAATTTCGATGAAACCAGAGAATTAGTTAGATGGGGAATAAATAGTTGGATCGAAACTCCTCCTTTGAGGTGTGCCGACTCTCTAGAAGGAGTTTTGTATTTATTGCAAAAACATCCCGATGTTCGACAAGGAAATATTGACGATATTTCTGAACGCTTACGACGTTTAGCTTGGTCTTTACCTGAGAATCATGATTTACATCTTTGGATTCTTCTTTCAGAATGGAATGAAAGAGGAACTTTGCCAAAAATAGAGAAACAAATTTTATTCGTAAAATATTTGCCTTGGAGGTGGTGGAGGTCTCATTCTGCTGATATGTTAACTATGATGACTGAACATTCAGAGGCTAGAAGGACAATCTTACAAAATCCATTACCTTGGCCTGCAATTGTTTTACGTCCAGAAGGTGAAAAAGCACCCCTTCCATTTGGATACGCTGGCGTTCATCCGAAAATGAGACTTTCTTTAGCAGATAGATTGAGAAGATTTGTGTCTATTGAGATATCAGAAACCGAATCTTCCAACTCAATTATTGATATTATTGAATCACTAGATGACCTTCGTGATGGGAATTCACCGAGAAATGGAAAAACACATCGATATGTTGGATGGCTCACACGTCCAGTACATGAATGGCCTCCAATGAATAAATTAGACGAAGAATCAGGAGATATATCGATAACTTTAGCAATTGGTGAACGTTTAGGCGAATTTCACTGATTTTTTACTCGATGAATTCATATTTAGCACTGTTTAGGGTATTTTGCCCCGACGGCAACACCGAGCTGACGACCTCCCTCGCCGGAAGGAAGGATGACGCCCGGCACCACGTTCGGGGATTATGCCGCCGATCGAAGTTCGCGAGGACCATTTGGAATGATTCGCGATGCAAACGGCGGCTGGACGGTATATGGGTCCCCAGTTGACCGAATGGAATGATTCATGGGACAACCACACCGTTCAACAGACGTCCTGGGGCAGGGTCAGGCCCACGAGCTACGGCAATGATACGGGAAGTTACGCCCCGGGACACATTCTTCATCGCATGATTAATTCGTGTCAGCCGTAGCGCCAACCATGGAGGGTTCTATCGGGCTGTTAGGTGGAACATTCGATAGATTACATGATGGTCATCGTGCTCTTATTTTAGGTACCTCACTAGAATGCGATCATTTGCAGATACACGTAACATCAGATTCAATGATTACTGACAAAGATCCCCTTATCCAAGATATTGATACAAGATTGAAACAACTTCAAGAAATGTTGATTCAAGAATCAATTAATGCTAGTCTTCATGTTTTACATGATAAATACGGACCTGCAGTTTCTTTAGAGAAATGTTCAGTCATTGGTTGTACTGAAGAAACATTATCCTCTTGTGAAGAAATAAATAAAATAAGAATGAAAGGGGGGCTCTCTCCATTACGTATAGTGAAAATAGGTCATATTTTAGACGAGGGAGGTCAGATATTATCGTCTTCAAGAATTCGTTCCGGAATAGTTGATCAAAATGGGAAATTTTGGCTTAATGACTCTGAAACTACTTTGGATTATTCAATGCCTAAAATTTTAGATGAGGAATTGAAACAACCGATGGGTAAATTATTTCCAGGACCAATTGAGGATCCTAGTATAGCTATGGATTTGGCTTTGGAGACAATATCTGATGAATTAAAAATAATTGCAGTAGGCGATGTTACTGTGTACTCTCTACAAATTGCTAATAGAGAAGTTTGGATTTCAGTAATTGATGGAATGACTCATCGTACTAAATGGGATAAATTTGAAGAGATAGATTTGAAGGCAAAATTACTGATTAATGCCAAAAACCCACCTGGGATGTTGACGAATAGTATATTCGAAGCTTGTTCCAAGGCCACTTCTCAATCAGAAAATGTTACTATTTTAGTTGATGGTGAGGAAGACTTAGTCCCTATTCCGTTGATTTTAATGGCTCCACTGGGTACAATATTGTTGTATGGTCAACCAAATGAAGGAGTCATTGTCAGAGAAATCGATATTTCTGCTAAACGTCGTGCACGTCGTTTTCTGAACTCATTTGTTGTGAGGGATTCCTCTTGACTTTGGTGAGTATCACAGTATGTGCCAAAAATGCTGAAAATTGGGTACATCAGTGTCTCTCGTCTCTATTTTCTCAAGACCATCGCCCCCTAGAGATTATTGCAGTAAATGATGGCTCCACAGATTCAACATTTGAAAGAATGAAGATTTTCAAAGAAAAGAATCAAACTCCTGATATTAATTTAACAATCATCGATAGTGATGCCAAAGGACTTTCAGCAGGAAGGCAGATTGGTTTAGATAATTCAAGGGGTCAATGGGTTGCAATTACTGACATAGATTGTTCTCCAGAACCTAATTGGATATCCTCAATGATTGCAGTATGTGAAGGATATCCCAGTGAGAATGTTATGGCTGTAACTGGAAGAACAGTATTCAATGAAGGAAATACTAGAGTTTCTCGACTTAGATCAAAGGAAATTCATAGAAAATATATCGGTAGATCAAGGGTGACCACCCTAGCAAATGGTCCTTGTTCGATGTTTAGGCGAGATGCTTTGATTTCTATCGGCGGCTTCAATCCTTCGTGGTATCACGCAGAAGATATGGAAGTGAGTTTGAAGCTAATTGAGAAAGGTGGGACGATAATTTATTGTTCCGAAGCGCTTGTAAATCATGTTGCTGAAGATCAATTATCTGTTTTCTTAAAGAAACGAATTCGAGATGCTCGTGCCCATGTCAGAATAATTAGAAAATATGGCTTATACGGGGGACGTTTACCAAACGGCACATCTGTTAAGCACGACTTTACTGACGATGCTGTAAGAACATCCAAATTTTTCCCTTTACTTCTTTTATCCTTGATTATTTTAGGAATTATTTCACAATCATCTCAAAATCTAGGAGTTATACTCGCATCTATCCCAATTATGATTGTTATTCATCCTGAGTCGAGATTACGTATTCTCTGGAGTATTTGTCTATGGGTTGGAGTATCACTGGGTATATTTGATTCAATATTTAGAAAAAGAGGGCATTAACCTAATTTTCTGAATCTTCATCATCATTCTCAAGCAAGGGGAGAACTGAACCAAATCCGATAAGAGGTATACATACTGCATAAATTCCCGGATCTACCCAAGTGTTGTTTGCTATTGACCAACCGAAGTAGAATAGTACTCCTGTAACTAGTAACCAAGATCCTAGTGTGGCATTGAAACCCTTAGAGAAATCGAACAAAGGAGACCATCTTTCTGGAGTAACCAGGGAAGAAATCCACGAAGCAATTCCTCCTTCTTCTGTTTTATTTAGCACCAGAACCCCAAATCCTAGGATTAGCGCTGCAATAATAGTGAAAACTATGTCTCCGGGGCTAACTTCAATCCCATTATGGGGTGTAAATGTGTTTTCTGCTAAGGTACCGTAAGTAACAAAACCTGCCCAGACAACCTTTTGACCTGAAGCATAAGCACCAATTAAGATGTTTACCACGTCTACAATTAATGCCCAAATGCCGACTGTGACTGCTATTTTGCCAAGTATAGGGGTCTCGGGAATCCAGTCAAATTCCTGAGATGGATCAGGACTTTCGTCTTCCGCCATGTTTCGCCGACCCTTGAGACCGTCTTAACCGTTGCCGGATGAATTAACTTTAGAATTACAACCGTCGTTGTAGTTTGTAAGTACCATTAGCGGCTAAATTTACAGCATCATTGTTCTCCCGCATGATGCCTATTGCATCAATTCCCCGGGGAATTAGGCTAGATACATGTTTAGTACGTCCTCTTCTTCCTAGGCTGACATTTTTTACATGAGCTAAACTTGCAGAATGGAATCCGTTGATAATGGATGATATTGACCTTGATGTCAGAGGTTTCATGCCAGCCAAGTTACATGCTTGAACATACGTTTCCCAGATTGTTCCTGTTGACTGAGTCAGAATTCCATTTCTTTCGTTAATGATAATTGATGTTAATGTGAGTTTTTGATGAAGTGGAAGTCCTTGAAGAAGTCCAATCACTCTTTCATATTCCACTTGCTTGTGAGCAGATTGAATATGCTCAATTTCTATACAATTACTGAGAGACATCTCGGCGCGTAGAGTTGAAACTCTCAGTAGGTCAATCGCTCTTCTAGCATCACCATGTTCTTTTGCTGAAAGATCAGCACAGAAACGTAGAGTGATTTCTTGCCAAGATCCTTTTCGAAGTCCCACTTTTGCTCTATCTACTAAAATTTGAGCTAACTCATTTGAACTGTAGGGAGAGAATATGATATCTTCTGCAGACATTCTTGAACGTATGGGGTCTGGAATTTTTTCTGTAAATCCTAAGTCATTACTAATTCCAATTATTGAGGCTCTACTTTCTTTCAGAAGAACATTAAGGCTAGTCAAATCATAGAGTAGTTGATCTTCTGATCTGGTGGCGAGTTGATCCATTTCATCTAAGATTAGGATGTGCACTCCTCCATGACGATCCATTCTGCGGAGAGTCTCAGAAAGTACTCTATCTGCAGGCCATCCTGTAAATGGAATAATCGGATCTTCGGGTTGTCTTAATGCTTCAGCAATTCTATGAAGAACACGATAACGTGTGTTTATGTGCTGACAATTAATTTCATGGGTGTAAACTCTGCTTCCAATTATTTGGGCTCGTTCTTCAAGTTGTTGAGCAACAAATCTAGTTGCTCCGGTCTTTCCGGTACCGGATGGCCCGTATAGTATCATATTTCCAGGGATATGTCCTTCTAATGCATCTGCAAGATTCATGACCATAGTTCTAATTTGAGAATCTCGATGATTGAAGATAGATGGTGAATGATGGGGATCGAAAATGCGCCTATCGATGAATACAGAATTTTTTCGACTGCTAGAATCGAAAATATTGGCCATGTCATTCATCTTCCTTCACATTCACTCAGGGTCGGACTAACCGAGTGAGCGAACAGGACTTAGCGCACACTCGCGTCAATGACTTAATCCTGTTTATGAAAAATCGATTAACATGGATTTTTTTGAAGTTTGATTATCTCTTTTCCGAGGGTGATTGAATAATAGAAATTCTTGGTAATTCCATACTGTATAACTCTCCATCTTCAATTTGTATCGTGTTTCTGGGTAAAGCAGGCATGCTAAATCCCTTTTTTTCTTCTTTTCCAGATGCAAAAGAATGAGTTATCAAAAATTGTTTTTCATTATGTTTTTCAGCAGCTTCAATAATGTCTCTGGGAGTATGATGAAATGGAAAATTGTCTCCATTAGGTACCCCCATTTCTAACAAAACAGCATTGGAAATTGGAATTCTTTGATCTATTGTTTCACATGGGCCAGAATCTCCAGTATGTAGTAGCACAAATCCTCTTGAATCACGAAGCAAATAGCCATGAGGATCTGTTTCAGGGGTATGTTTTACAGGAAATCGTTCATAATCCCATCCATTTGCATTTCCATTGTCTTCAACAATCCATTCGACTCTCTCTTCGATAATTTGCCCAAGAGTATTTGGAAAAGCTAAATTGCAAATTTTCTTCATTCTTTCAATTCCATTTGGATGCAAATGAATCCTGAGTTTTGAGTTACCATCCCTATCCGAGATATATCTTCTATCTAGAAGGAGAAACGGGAGTCCGAAAACGTGATCGCCATGCCAATGGGTGATAAGTAGGTCGGTGATTTGAGAAGGAGAAATATGATTTTTTTGAAGTTGAAGAAGAATAGTTGGGGGGGCATCGATGAGGACCTTTTCATCTAGAAGCATACAGGAATGTAACCTACCAGGCGGACAGAAGGCATTGCCTGAACCCAATACCCTCAACATAGAAGCCATGTGTTAATCCTCACAGGCCCCCATTCATTCAACCTTCCTGACAGAGGTGGGCACGTCCTTTCATTGAAATACTGATGACGATCCCCACTGAACGTAAGAGGGATTGAATTGGCCGATTACTCAAACAAAAACCCTTACTCTTCTAAGATTACCGCGAACTATATTTTGAATGGTAAAAATTCAAAAAAAGAAACAAGACATATCGTTTTTGATTTAGGTGATTCCGGATTAGAATACAAAGCCGGAGATGCCCTTGGTGTATTCCCTACCTGCCCGCCAGAATTAGTTGATTCTATTCTTGAGAGATTAGGCTGTCCTCCGGATGAGATTGTAGTTGTAAAGGATGAAGAAATGAAATTGAAAGACGCATTGTTATCTAAGTGTGAAATACATCGACTTTCTAAACGATTTATTGAAGGACTTTCTTCTCATTTTTCATCATCCTCTTCAGGCATTCAAATGAGAATCGTTTCACGTTCTAGAATAGATTCTTCAGGATTAATTGTTGAAGATTGGCAATCATCTTCGGATGATGATTTGCCTGAACATTATACTCCTCTTGGACCGATTGATGATCCTGAAAAGGCTCTTTGGACTTCTCTGGTAAATGATAATAAAATGATGGAAGATTATATTTGGTCTAGGGATTATTTAGACTTCTTTACTGACTTTCCCAACCTTCGTTTAGGGGCCCAAGAGTTTGTAGATTCAGTGGATACTCTAAAACCACGATTGTATTCTATTGCTTCATCGCCAGATTTTGAGCCGGGTACCGTACATTTGACAGTTGGAATTGTAAGATATTCGCATCATGATAGGGATAGAACTGGTTTAACGACGGGTTTCCTAGCAGATCGCTGTCCAGCTGGTAGTTCTGATGTCCCAGTTTTTATGTCTCCAACTCGTAGTTTTGTTTTACCGGAAGATGGTTCAACTGATATTATAATGGTAGGACCCGGAACAGGTATCGCCCCATTCCGTGCATTCCTCCAACAGAGAGAGATGGATGGTTCTACTGGGAAAAATTGGTTGTTTTTCGGTGATTGGACAGAAGAAGGTGAGTACTATTATCGTGATGAAATTGAATCATGGCTATCCTCAGGGAATCTAGAACAGATTGATTTAGCTTGGTCTAGAGCAGGTGATGAGAAAGTCTACGTCCAACATTTAATGGCAAAAAATGGAGAAGAGATTTGGTCTCGGATAAATAAAGGAGGTTATTTCTATGTTTGTGGAGATAAGAACTACATGGCAAAGGATGTTCACAGAACATTGATTGAAATCTGTTCAGAACATGGGAATATGACTCTGGAAGATGCCTCACATTATGTTGAACAACGAATGATGAAAGATGAAAAGAGATATCTTCGGGATGTCTATTGACCCGATTTCATCATCAACCTGTTTGTTCTCGTAACATCATGTTCAACCGGGTATTGATTGCGAATAGAGGTGAAATCGCCCTCAGAATAGGTCGTGCGTTGCGTTCTTTGGGGGTAGAGGTTTGCATGATCTATGGTCGAGAAGATAGACTTTCTACTCCAGTACGTTTTTGTGATGATTCTCGATCAATTTTACGTCCAAATCCCCTTGATTCATATTTGGATATTGAGGCTGTAATCGATGCTGCAAAGTCAATGGGTGTTGATGCAATACACCCAGGTTATGGCTTTTTAGCGGAAAATGCTGATTTTGTTCGCAGACTAGAGGAGGAAGAAATTACGTTTATTGGCCCCTCTTCTGATGTAATTCGATTATTGGGAGATAAAATCCAAGCTCGTAAGGTGATGGAAGCGGCAGGACTTCCTGTAGCTAAGGGGAGCAGTGAACCGATTTCATCAGCAGATGAAGCAATATCCCTTGCCTCAGAAATAGGTTATCCAGTGATTATCAAAGCAGCAGCAGGAGGTGGAGGAATTGGAATGCAAATAGTGCATGATCCATCTGAATTTTCGTCTGCTTTGAATTTGTGCCAATCTAGGGCAAGAAGTGCATTTGGTGATGACCGAGTTTTTGTTGAGAAGTATATTGAAGGAGCACAGCATATTGAATTTCAAGTTCTTGCAGATGGTAAGAACGCCATTCATTTTGGAGAAAGATTCTGTAGTATTCAAAGAAGGCATCAGAAATTGTTGGAGGAAGGGCCTTGGCTTTCAGAGGAAGTTCGTTCAGAAATTGGTTCTAAAGTATGTGATGGGGCAGAAGCAGTAGGGTATCGTGGCTTAGCTACGTTCGAGTTTCTTAGAGATTCAAATGGCGATTTCTATTTCTTAGAAGTAAATCCTAGAGTTCAAGTTGAGCATACAGTCACAGAGATGATTACTGGAGAAGACATGGTCCAACTTGGGATTCGTGTAGCTGCTGGAGAGTCTCTTCCTTTAACTCAAGAGGATGTAAAATTTAACGGTCATGCGATTCAATTCAGAATAAATGCTGAAGATCCAAGAAATTTTGTTCCCTCACCTGGAAAACTTTGGGAATGCCATTTTCCCGGAGGTGTTGGAGTAAGAGTAGATACACATGCTCATGTTGGATATGACATGCCTGGTTGTTTTGATTCATTGCTTGCGAAGATGATTGTTTGGGGGAAAGATAGAAGTGAAGCCATTGCTCGAAGTAGGGCCGCATTAACTGAGACAGTAATCATTGGAGTGGATACTGTAATCCCCCTACACCGTGCAATATTGGATGAGAGAGATTTTTTGGATAGAAGGGTGACTATTCGTTATTTGGAAAATCACCCAAGTATTCTTGAAAAATAATTTGTTATCCAAGTCTTCTCATGCCCGGATATTGACTATTATCCTCCGAATTTTTTGTCGGATTCATGTCTTCTAATTTTAAGAAATTTGTATCATTAGAAGCTTCACGTTCTGAGATAGTCGCTGCAATTGATTCCATCGCTGCTGAATATCCATCGCCTCTTCTTTCCCCTCCAGAATTTCTTAATGCTGTCTCTATGCCAAGAGAAGATCTTTGTGCCTGATGGTCTTGATCGCTTCTAAGACGTAGTAGCCCCATAGCTCGTCGAGAAGCTCTCTGAGGATTGAAGGATCTTAGTAAATTGATTACTGTACTCGATCTATTTCTTGTTGGTTGTTTTATCACTAATCTAGATTGATGATCGGGTCGTCTTAACATTCTAGAAAAGCTTGGATATTCTTTCAATTCATTTGGTATCTCATCTTTAGATTCTTTAGAGATTAATTCTGCTTCTACAATTCCATTTTTCTTAGCATCAGCAACTAGTCCTGCCGATCTACATTCTTCTCTTACTGCTTCTGACGTTGGGGGTGGTAGAATCGAAGTTGTTGGAGCAAATTGATCTTGCGCTTGACGAATAAGTTGCATACTGCTCATTGGTCTTGTGGGAACTGGAAGATGTCTTTCTTCTTGATTTAATGAAGTAACTTCAGCATACGTTTTTTGTGCTAATTCAAGATCTTCTTGGATAGATGGTCTTCCATAACTGGATGTTATTGGAGTACTTTCTTTTTCATCTATCGAACCAAATAAATCTCCAAAAATCCCTCCATCTGAAATTATACTTTCTTCATTGTAATTTGGAGCGTCGAAGGCATTTGAAGCATTTCTCAATTCTTCATTTGTACTGGCTAATGCTACATTGGATCTTTCTCTGTGTGCTGAACCAAAAATCCCTGTTTCAGGCATTTCTCTGTTAGATTCATGCGTCGATAGTGTAGAACTAGGCAAATCAAATAATGTTGCATCAAAAGAGAAATCATTCTTTTCAAATGATTGGACTTCTATATCTTCATTATTCATATCTCTAAACCCTCCTATTCCAGTATGGGTTGCTAATGCCTTTGCAAGGTCCATCTCATTATTCATCCTAGACACGAATTCATCATGCAGAGACGGTTCTAAAGTTGAATCCACTCTTATCTCTGCTCTGGCATCTGAAAGAGATAATCCATCCAGCATCATTTCTAGAAATTGACTAAGGCGAATTAAATTCTCTCTACGGCCAAGTATTCTATATCTATCTCCATTTTTGGTATCAATGATAAGTTGATCTTTTCTATAAATCAACCAAATTATGATAATAGCACTTGAAATTGCTAATGGATAAATATTGAAACCTTGTGGTGCAAGTCTGACTCCATAAATCAGTAATAGCATAGAGAAAACAGCCCATCCCCACGGAATAGCTGCTTTGGACGTCATTCTGATAGATTCTAATGCAGTAAGATTCAGTCTTATTCCTCTTCCATCTGAACGAGATAATTTCAACCCCTCGTCTGAAATGGTAGTGCGAAATCGCCCTTCGTTTCCGACCAGCCGAAGAAAGCCGAAAGATTCGGCATCATCCTCTTCTGGTCGGACCCCTACGGGCCCGTCTTCAGAGTGCATCCAGAAGGAAGATGTTCACTTTTGACTTAAACATTTTATCTTTTTCACTAGAAAATTGGTTAGTTTTTCAAATCATTCTAATTTACCGATTATTCCTTTTTCATATTGATAGCATGTCCTAATATTCTCATAGGAGAAGAGTCTAATTGGGTAAGAACTACTCTTCTATCAGAATTTTTTCTAATCGTCAAAGGTGAATCCCATTCAATAAAAATTTCATTATCGTTAAATTCCTTTACTCGGCCAACTACAAATTGTAAATCTGTTGATGCATGAATCACCATCCCTATTTCGATATTTCTTTTTTGAAATGGGGCTCTGATAAAAGTCAGAGAACTTGAGTTATGCGTTTCAAACATCTCTTCTTCACCACTTACTGAAATGAGAACTCCTCTCTCTAGAGCACTTTCTTTCATGTTTCGGATTGCAACTCCAACTCTATCTCCAGAATTTGCAATATCAACATCTACATCCATGACTTGTAGCGACCGAATTACTCCCGAATATCCTCCTGGAGTAACAGTAATGTTGTCATGTTTTTTTATTGAACCACTTTGAACTGTTCCAATAGCTACCAAACCAACTCCTTTGACATTGAAGTGTTGGTCAACCGGTACACACGACATTTTTGAGGATCGTCGATTGCGAACATCATTCAGATCATCAAGAAACTTCCAAGCGGTTTCTTTTACCTCATGGGGATTAAATTGTTCATTGATTTCCCATGACTTTAACCCTGCTTGTTCTAGAATTTTTTTAATCTGTTCTGGGTCAACCCAACCTCCCTCTTCGGGGTTAATTACAACCAATCCTCTTTCGATTCCTGCAACACTTGATGCAACCAAGACTTCACCTATTGAAGCATCTATTTTTTTTATTTCAATTATTGCGGCGTCGGCAATATCTAAACTTCCAAGCAACGGTCTCATTTTCTCAGGATGTTTTCTCGGCCTTAGGAAAGTAAGAGCATCTTGAACATCCCCTCTTTGTTCTTTGTAAATATATGATTCAACATCTCTCTCGTCTGTTTTTTTTCCCAATTCTCTAGCAAATGATTCATCTGAGAAGCATAAAATATTCAAGACAGACATTTTTCCACACCAGTAAATCAATAGTTTTCAATCCGAACGTTTCATTGCATTTCTAGCATCTTCTGCACGTTTCCATAATTTTTCTTCTTCTTCCGAAGATGGACTGAATTGAGGAATTGGAATTGGTCTCATTTGCGAATCAATGGCAACCATGAAAAAGAATCCTTCGCATATTTCTTCCCGTTCCCATTCACTTCGATTTAATCTTCGTGCAATGACATGTACTCCAGCAGTATGTGTACTCGTGTGTACTACTTTTGCAGTTGTTTCTATCAAATCACCTTGGAAAGCGGGTCTTTTGAATTTTAGAGCGTCTATAGAGATTGTAACAAATTCTCTGTGTGCAAATTTACTCGAAACCATACCTGCAGCAGTATCCATTATGCTAAGTAGTCTTCCTCCAAATAATGTATTATACGCATTAGTATGTTGTGGAAAAACCTCATCCATTTTGGTGACTGGTTCGGTGGAATATGGCTCGTTCATTGATACTCCGTCGTAGCCCCTCTCATTTCAATAAAGCCATAATTAGGGTGATAGGATTGGGTTTATTGATTGATTTAGTACATCCAAATTGTATGCTCAAAGATGAGTGGTGTTTTAAGCCAACGAAACGTCCACGAGATACCCACCGTACGGTGAGGAGTGGCAGAAGATGAAAGGAACGAACAGAACCCAACGCATGCTGGCGATTTTTATTACGGTGTTAATGCTAACAATGGGATTGGCTCAGGCCGCCTCGGTGAATACGTATTCTAATGGTCAATCCAGTGTAGATATTTCTCTAGATGACCCTTCTACGTATACTGATTCGTCATCAGGATCTATTAGTTTGCCTGAAGGGGAGACTGTAAACGCTGCTGCTATGGTTGTTTCTGCAGATTCAGTAAACTATGGGTACGCTGAACGTTATGACGCATTTTCAACTAGTTACGGGTCTTTCCTATGGAACCCATTGTACAACGGTGGCTTCACACAATATTCCTCCACAAGTGATTTCACTGAAGACGAATCTACTCTTTCTCTCTTTTCTCTTGGGTACAATGAGGACTTTGAAAGTCCAGTAAATTACAATGTCGGACCACCAATAAACGGGATGCCTGAGAATAACTGGGAAATCGGACAGGTAGAGAACGGTTTTCCAATCAATCGTTGTGGGTCTGGAGACAGTTGTTATGGCACAGATTTTGATAGTGTTGATTACCGTGCCTCCATTGGCGAATACCAGTATGAATTAACAACAGAGTCAGTATATGTTTGGGCTGGAAAATCCTCTGCATCATTCATGTCTTTCCACAATCTGTACTACAGAAGCGCAGGTGCTGGTACCAACGTATACTACGAAGATTGTGCTTACGTAATGATTCAATCTTCGACAGATGGATCATCTTGGAGTCAATTTGAATTTCTGCCATTAGATTTATCCAATACATCAGGAATATCCGGAGGAAATGGGATTTATCAGCGAGGAACATCTGTAAATCAGATTACTACAAAGTGTAACAAAGAAACATTCCCAACTGGTGCTAGCATGATTGGAGGTACTTCCAACAATTCACAAACAGCTAGTACTGGAGGATGGGCAAATGTAGGACTCGATCTTTCTAGTTACGAAGGTGAGTATGTTCGATTGAAGTTCGTTTTAGAGAAGAACGATGTTTCAGATCCTCCTGTAAGTCCAGAACTACAAGGTTGGTACATTGATGCGCTTAGAATCGGAGATCCACTACCACAATCAGGGAGTGTGACTTTCCGTACTTTTTCAAGCAGTTCAACATCGGGGACAAATTCTCCTAATGGTTTTGGTTTCCTCAACTTGGATGCTACTGTCCCGGGCGATGGTTCGTTGACAGTGGATGTGTTACAACCGGGAAGTAACAATATTATTTCAGATAGAAATGGAAATACTCTTTCAGGACTTTCTGGTTCTATTATTGAACTGTGGGATATTGATACAGATGCCACTCCATCCATAGATCTTCGATTTAATTTCAATTCTGGAATCAATCAATTGAATTCTCCTGAATTGTTTAGTTTCAACATTGGAACTCGTTTTAGTTTTGGTTTCAATTCTACAATGGGTATCGAACAATCAAATGGTATGATGATGCCAGGTAAATGGATAAGTTCCCCTACGTCAGATTCTTTTGCAGGAGTAATTCCTCTATGGCGAGACTCTTCTTTCTCACCCCCGTTAACAAGAATTGGATTTACTAAGACTGTCACTGCAATCACACCTTATGTTACTGATGATTGTCCAGATGGAACTGCATCAATTCAGATTGTTGCAAATAATCCTTTAGCAATTCCAGGTCCTATGCCTATGACAACAGTGGCGAATAATACTCGATATGAGTTCTCTGCTGGAGTTCAAGGCTTTGGAATTAGAGCAAATTATTCTAGCGTTCAATGTGAATTAACTGGAATTCATGCAGATCTAGAATTTGCTCATTATGCATCTGGAGTTTCATTAGATGTTGCTGGTGATGGCGATATTGAATGGGGGATGATAGAGTCTGCCTTTGGTGCGCTTGGTGAACAAACAAAGTTCCGTACTGGAACTGTAGATGGTGAAAATATTGGTTCATCATCATCCACTGTAACTCTTACTGCAGGTGGAGTAGGTCAAGGTGCCACATTCATGCTTCCCAGAGGTGCTGATGTTACCAATGCGTTAATTGGATTCGAAAATAACCAAATTGAAGATGTGACTATCTCAGTTGCAGCAGCTGCTCAAGAAATAATGATTGCAGACATTCAGGACTACACTGAATACGTTCCCGGATTGGTGGTTAACGAATTTGCAGATTTAGAATCTGCATTAAACACCCTTCTAGACTATGACGAAACTGTAGTTCCTTCTTCATGGATAGATGATTTTGGTAATGAATGGATCCTTTTCAGAATGAAGGTTGAGAGTAGTACTGCTACAATCGGATCAACGATTACCTTCAGAGATTTGTTAATCAATTATGATTGGCAACAAGTCATTTCAGATGGTAATAATTTGGCACGTGAACTATCTCAAGGTGTTGCTATGGGTACTGCAGTTGGCGGTAGTGTTGATGTTCCAATGAAATGGTCTTCCAATACCGGAGGAGGGATTTCTCTTGGGCAATTGAGTATCACTACCAGTACTGGTCATTCAAGTACAATTTCTCTCACAAATGGTTTCTCAGGATTGTATGATGATGGCAATATCTACGAAATTGTAACCACTCATGAAGTAACTAGTCAAGGACAAAATCTTGCCGGAGCCTCTCTATTGATGGAAACTTCGAGAGGTAATATTGAGTTACAATACACCTCCTCTAACGATACTTTTTGGGAAGTATCGGATCCAGTTGATGGAATTTCTCTAGCTGTAAGTGTAACTTCTGGTACTTCTCCGTTGCAAATTAACTGGAGATTCCGAGTCTCATCTGATTGGGATGATACTGCCTTTGTGCAGATATATACTTCTTCAATTAGCGATACTGGTGTTGTAGGTTTACCTGCTGCTGCCTCTTTGCAACCTAGTATCGGTAATGCAGTTGAGAATGATGCCAGTATTACTGATTTTAGGGTATACAATCAAGCAAATATTGAACAAACGGATCTTAACGATGTTAAGAGCAGTCAGAGTTTAGTTCTCACTGGAAAGGTTCGTTTCCAAGATCTAGATATATCTCCAGACCCATCTAATTATTTCCTCGTTCTTGAAGAATTAAACACATCAAANACTCAGACTGAGGAATGGTTGGAGGTTGATAGAGTAGGAGGAACAGTTGGAGGAGATTTCACTTGGTCCCCAACTTTACCAACTCAGACTGCAGGGTCTAAGACCTATCGATTTAGAATGGCTAATTTCACTGGTGGTGACCAATTATGTCCTCCTGTGAGTTACAATCCAGATATGGATTGTGCAATTAGAATGCAAGTTTCAATGGACCCATTACCTCCTCAACTGGTGAATATTAGCGTAATGGATGGGTCCACATGGCGAGATTTAGGAGACAATACTTGGATACCAGCAAGAAATTGTCAAACATTTAGAATTGTTGTCAGAGATAATCCGATTGCTCCAGAAACACTGTTCCTGAATTATTGGGTTGAGAAAGATCATGATGCAAACCTCGATCGAATTGCAGATATTGGTGAATATGCTCAGGTACCTTTAGTCCGTCAAACTATGAGTAATGAATCGGTATATATGATTGATAATCAAGGAACTCAATGTATTAGCGATATTGCAAATCAGGGGTTAATGAACAGTCCATTAGTGAGTCTGTTTGTTTCTGGGACTGATGTTGGTGGTAATTCAGTAACGAGTTCAGGTTCTCCAGGAATTCCATATGATTTGGTAACTTACCAAGCCATGGCTTCTGTTCAGGCTAGTGTAACATCATTTAGAATTCAGGATGGATTTGGAACTGAATTAACTAGTGCAAATACGACAATGTATGGTGGAAATGTGTACCATCTAAGAGTCAGAGGATCAGATGGAAACGGTTGGGGTGATTTAGCCCAAGTTCGAATCAATTTGAATCCAATTGTTTCCGGTGACATGGTCATCAATTATTGGCCTGCAAATGATACAGCTTGGACCGATTCTGATTGGATCACTATTCTGGATCTTGAGACCGATGGAGTTGGTCCTGAAATGCGTAGATTAGATGGGGGGGTGCTAATTGATCCGTTTGAAACGGATTTCGTTTTAGATATCCCAGTAGTTCTTGCTTGGTCAATTTCCACTGTTCCGGGTATCGTAACTCCTCAAGTTGAGGTAACAGATTTCGACCCGAATAACGGTGGTTGGACCACAATCTCATCTCAAGCAGGTAATTACAACCAGAGATGGAAGTATTCAGATAGTTTCAAACTTGATAGGTCTACATTTACTGTAGAAGATACGATTGGTTTCATTACTCCTGATGTAGGAGATAGAGAAGCCGGTTTCGTTTATCCAGGTGATATGCTCAGAATTAGCGGGCAGTATGCTTTCTCAGAACGATTATCAGATGGAATAATTATCAATCCACAGATTCCACTCACTCTTCGTATAGAACGTCAAGAAGTACAGCCTGATGGGGAAAGAGGCTTCTTCTATGCCCCATCACAAGTTTATGATTATCCATTTGAAAACGGTACATTTGACATATTGCACCCTGCCCCTACTCAGTCAAATGCATTTACTTTCACGTTTTCATTGATTGGATTACCTTCTGGTGCGACAGATGGGACTTCCCCTGTAGACAGTATATTCTATGTCAATGTAGATAGTGAAGCACCAATTGCTGCGAATACTGGTTCATGGGAAATTACAGATGAGAATTCTGAGGAAATTGGACCTGGAATTATTTCCTCAACTCAATTTGATTGTATTTCTGTGAAGGCATTTATTCAAGAGCGTCAAAAATTGCAAGAAGGAGACGTTCTTCTAAATTGGATGTATTTCAAGGATGGAGGGAATTGGACTGAATTCTATCAAGCGTTCCCTGGAATTTCACATTTCAGTATTCCAATGGATTTGGATATTAACTCAGACCCTATTCGAGCGTCTGTTAACTGTATAAATCTCTGGAACGCAACTTTGCCAAGCGATCTCAGTGGCGTAGAACTACGATTTTGGATATCTGGAACCGATTCTGCTGGAAACGTGATTTCTGGAGCAGGAAATTATCTCAGTGGATTCGATGGTGGAGTTTTCGAATTAAGATACGAATCAGCGAGTTTTGAAGTCAAGAATCTACTACTTTCTGATATTACTCCTGCAGTTGGAGAAAGTATTGATTTGATTGCTTCAGTCACAAACAACGGAAACAAGGCAGGTTACTTCAACTGCAAAGTTGTTACAGTCGTTGGAGGGCAAGTGCAATCCTCTAGAGACATAACCACTCCGATAGAAATTCAACCACTGGAAGAATATTCTTGGAGAATTGAGATGGGTGATTTTGCCACTCCTCAGGTTAACGTAAAGTATCAAATTGTGAACAATGATACTGGAGATGTAATCGCAGAATCAACTACTTTCCCCGTAACAGCAGAATCAGATAATAGTGCTGGATTCGATGCAGCAACAATTGGTTTGATTGCTTTATTAGCAATTTTATTGATTGCAGTTGTTGTAGGGATTCTTGTGTTTGTTCGCCGCGGTAGTGACGATGATGATGATTTCATAGAAGACGATGATTTCTTGCCTGAAGGCGAAGCTGTCTCTCCTCTGAAAGCCCGTTCTCCTCCATCAAGACGCCCACCATCTCGAGGTCCTCCTAAGGAAGAGACTGAAATGGAAAAGGCTCTACGGGAGTTTCCATTCTGGGATGAAAATACCATTCAGGGTTACTTCGATATGGGTTGGTCTATTGATCAATTACGTGATTGGTTAGCCGAACAGAATCAGTGAGCATTTCATGTCTGATGTAATCTCTTTAGACTGGAGCCCAGTGAACTGGGAAGATCCGAATGGAGGAATTGTCAGAATTTTACCATTCTCTCCACTCGTTGATTTCTCAGAATCATTTGGAGAATGGCATGGATTAGCATTGATGGCATCATCTGAAGAACCAGAATTGTGGAATGAACAATACGAGGAAGATCGAGAATCTCCAAATATAGTTCGAGATGCAATGATTGCTCAAATGGGCCATTCAGGAAGAATGGTCAAAGAAATGACATTTTTGGAACACGAATTGATAGGAAAATTCCCAGATCCTATTCCGTTCAAAAGTTTTCAATTAGCAATAAAAACAGACAATCCAGTTTGGTTTTTAGAGCCAGATATGGATGATGAAAATTGGGTGAAATTAACTTTAGATGGAGTAGACCAGAGAGCTTCAATTTGGAATCTAATTCGAAGTATTGGTTCAGGAAGAAAAATGATGAGAATAGCCCGAACAATAGCAAAATCTACATCCCCACGTTCCGATGATTTACAAATCCATATTGCATCATCTCTTTCTGCTGCATGGTGGATTATTGAAACAAATCATCTAACTGAAGACTTGCATATGAGAATAAATCATAGAATTGCATCTAGAATTCGTGGTTCATTACGTAGTCTGTGTGAATCTCATAATGGGCAGATTGATGTTGAGAAGTCTGTAGTGCTTCTTGTACCGGTGCCCTTGGTTCGGTTACAAGGAGTTCTCGCGGCTCTAGATGCCTTACCCGATACTGAAGAAATGAAACAGGAGGAAGAATAATGGCTAGACCCGAAGTAGTTATTGAAAATCAGGTATTCAGATTTATCACTCCTGAGACCTTAGATTCTGATTATATCGTAAATGAAATTGGAGCAGTCCGTTCTGGTGGTTTACTAATCAAACAGCTTAGTGCCCCTCCGTATACAATTTTGATAGATGTGCCCAATAGTTCGATTACAATTCATGGATCAACTAAAGAGGTTCTTGCAAGAATGGCAGTATCAGAATTATTGCTAGGACTTGGTCTACCTGATTCTGGTCTAAAAACGGAGATTGGGCCAGTCACTTCTTCGTGTTCTATGCCTTCATCTGTAGACATTGATAGGGCAGCAGATGTTTTGTTATCAGCCAAAATTGAACAGAAGTTAGATGCCATTAGGATAGCAGATACACGTCATGAAGTGGAACTGTTGGTTTTCAGAAATGGACGAACTGTAATTCTCGATGCAATTAGCCATCGAATTGCACAACGTGCCGCCGAATATTGGATAACTAGATTCCAACGTCTTCGGCTCTTCAATTGAGGGCAGATAATGAAAGATATCATTCATCTTTGGGATGGTGAAAAATGGAATGGGCCTATCACTGATGGTCATTTACATTTAGATAGAAAGGGCCGTTTTTTGAATGCAGCACNAGATTTCGAAAGTTCAGGAGGTACTAGGCTAATTCTTGTTCATAAGCCTAATTTTTCAAAATTGCCAGAAAATATAGATCATGTATCTACTGCCTACTTAGATACAATATCGATTGCCAATGAGGTAAGAGCATCAACTAATATTCAAGTTCAAGTGATTTTAGGACCTCATCCCGTCGTATGGTCACATCAAATTGAGTCATTAGGGGAGAAAAGAGCAACTGAACTTCATATTCAATCTGTTGATTTAGCGTTAAAGTACTTTGAATCTGGAGATTGTGTAGGTATTGGAGAGATAGGCAGGCCCCATTTTCCAGTATCCCCTGAAGTGTGGGTTTCTGCCAATAACATGTTAAGAGATATATTGAAAAGATGTTCAAAAAAGAATGTGCCTGTTCAATTTCACGTTGAAGATAAGGGATCATCTACATACCAAGAATTAAGTCAAATTTGTTCCGAAGCAAATTATCCTAAGTCGATTGCTTTGAGACATTATGCTCCTGCGGATGTTTCTCCTTCTTTTACTTCGAAACTTCCAGTTACTGTAAGCATGGGTAGAGGTTCAGTACAGAAAATTGCTTCAACAATAGATGTTAATTTATTATTCAAAGGAGATCATCCTCCGGTCCTCATGGAAACAGATTATCTTGACGACCCTAAACGTCCAGGAGCAGTTTTAGGTCCACGAACTATTGCAAAGCGAACAAATGAACTTGGCAAATTACTTCAAATGCCTGAAGATGAAGGAGGTAAAGGTTGGAAACATGAAGAAATATCCAAATTTCTTTGGAAAATCCACCATGTTTGGCCAAACATGCTGTACGGCGAATGTAGGTGATTAACTACTCATTTTTCGGCAACGGTCATATGGTTCCAGTGACCGACTTAGAAAATCGAGGGGGGTGAGTTCGATTCCATGTTGGAACTAGAAGGAAAGACCGCACTAATTTTTGGAGTAGCATCTGAAGACTCAATTGCATGGGCAATTTGCCAACATTTGGCTAAAGCAGGATGTCGATTGATATTAGGATATCAACCAAGATATCGTAGTAGATTATTTCAACTCGAAGGAAAGTTAGAATCTATTGACGCTTTCTATCCTTGCGATGTAGCCACTGACGAACAAACAAAGGAATTTTTTGATGAATGGCAGAAAGACTCACCTGGATCAAAAGCAGATATTGTTGTTCATGCAATAGGGTTTGCACCTAGAGAAACCTTCGATAGACACATGTTATTCAATGAGATGGAATCAATAGATTTGGCAATGAGGATTAGTGCACATTCTTTACAACGGTTGATGAGACATTCCGTCCCCTATCTGAATGATGGTTCATCTACAATCACTCTGACTTATGCTGCTAGCAGTCGATATGTTCCCAATTATGGAGTAATGAGTGTAGCTAAAGCAGCATTAGAATCATGGGTTAGAGAGTTAGCAGCACGTTTGGGAGAAAATGGACATCGGGTAAATGCGATTTCAGCAGGCCCAATCAAGACTCTTGCTGCGGGGGGAATTCCTGGTTTTGATAGAATTCTAAATCATGTTGAACGAAATTCTCCCTTGCGTAGAAATACAACTCAAGATGATGTCGCAGGAGCAGCTATTTGGCTTGCTAGCCCTCTAAGTGCAGCAGTTACAGGACAGATTTTGCATGTAGATTGCGGGTATAGCATTACAATGGTCCCAGAGAGTATCAATGATTGAGGTGGAGTAATGCAACTGGATGAATCTCCTCAAGATCCTTTTGAACCGGTTGCAATAATTGGGTTAGGTGCAATTCTTCCTGATTCAGATGATGCTGAGACCTTCTGGGAGAATGTGATTAATGCACATGTATCCATTCAGAATGTTCCTGAGGATAGATGGATTGTTTCAGATCATTGGCAAGAGGGCGGTCCGAAAAATATTCCTGAAGGTAAGACATATTCTAGAATTGGTGCATTCGTAAAAGATTTCGAATTTGATTGGAAAAGATGGCGAGTCCCACCTGGTACATTATCTCAAATCGATCTTAGCCAACAGTGGGCAGTTGCAGTATCAGCTGCAGCTTTAGAAGATGCTCGATATCTTGGCGATGAGGCTGAAAGAGAAATTCCCAATTCAAGAACAGGAGTCGTATTTGCAAATGCTCTAGGTGGAGAGAATCGAAATTTATCCAATCATCGTGTTTGGGCGGATTCATTTGCAAGAAAAGCTGTAAAAGCAGGAATGCCAGAAGATTCAGTTGATGTTTTCAAGGAATCAATAACAGAAGGATTGCCCAGAGTTGATGAAGATACAATGCCAGGGGAATTAGCAAATGTTGTAGCAGGAAGAGTCGCAAATTTACTAGATCTACAAGGTCCAAATTATGCAACCGATGCTGCATGTGCTAGTACTTTTGCTGCCCTCATGGACGCTTGCCACCTACTTCAATCAAGACAAGTAGATCTGATGATTGCCGGCGCCTCTGATAGAACTATGGATCCTGCAACCTATGCTAAATTCAGCGCAATAGGTGCACTTTCATCCTCCCATTCAACTCCTTTTGATGCAAGTGCAAATGGATTTGTAATGGGAGAAGGAGCCACTGCTTTTGTTCTCAAACGGTTGGATGATGCATTAGGCGATAATGATACAATTTATGCTGTAATTCGAGGTATAGGTGCAAGTAGTGATGGTCGTGGAAAGGGGATTACTGCGCCTAGTACGAGGGGGCAAATACAAGCATTATGTCGTGCTTATCAACAAGCAGGGTATGGTCCAAAATCTGTTGAATTAATCGAAGCACATGGGACTAGCACAGTCGTCGGAGATGCTACTGAACTTACTTCATTGGCAGAAATTTTTGGAAATAATGCTCAAGTTGGTAGTGTTGCAGTTGGCTCAATAAAGAGTCAAATTGGCCATCTAAAAGCAGCAGCAGGTGGAGCAGGCCTCCTCAAAGCAGTTTTTGCTTTGCATCATAGAACAATTCCTCCTTCTGCTGGTTTTTCTGAACCAAATCAGAGTCTTGATTGGCAAAAAATTCCATTTTTTGTTCCTGTGGAACCTCTTGATTGGCCAAAGCCGAAATCCCACCCAAGAAGGGCATCAGTCAGCGCCTTTGGTTTTGGTGGTACTAACTTTCATTGCGCCTTGGAACAATTTGACTATAATTTCCATTCTTCTTTAGTCTCAGAATGGAAATTACGTAGAGATGCATATTTGATGCGACCCAAAGCAGGATTTTCTGATAATGTACTAAACAGTGTACTAAAGAAATATGGTATTGAGGATAAGGAAGCCTTCCTTATTCATGCGGCAAATTTTGATTCAGATGATAATGAATATTTGAATCGTAAGGAATTAACAGCAGCCGCAGATGCTTATTCCAAAAATGATGCAGGAATGGGTTGGGAAGAACTCAAGAGCATAGAAGGAGGCTTACTTTTAGTAAATGCAAAAGATAGTTCTTCTTTGATTGAATCTATTGCGTCTCTTAGTTCCAAATTTTTCGATGGATCGCCGAATTTTGATTCAGATCCAAATGGCAAACGTCTTTCATCTATTCTTCCAAATATTTCGAAGAATTTTGAGGCAAAAGGAATACGTCTTGGAATTGTAGCAAATTCTTGGGAGGTTTTGGAGAAAAGAATGAAGTTGGCATCAAGTTCGATAGAAGATCCATCGAAATGGGGATTTCTTGCAAAGCAATTCATTTTCATTTCCGATTCCCCTCCAAATGAGGACCAGTTGCTTGCGCATATGTATCCAGGACAAGGGAGTCAATATGTTGGAATGACTCATGATCTATCCAAGAGATTCAGAATAATTGGTGAAACTTGGAAGGAAGCAGATATTGTCATGAATGATATCATCGGTGAACCACTTTCTGAATTTGTTCTTCGTTCAAATTTGACAGAAAATGAATATGCGGATGCTGAAGAGAAATTGAAACAAACAGAATATACTCAACCTGCTATGTTGACAGCAGATCTTGCTATTGAACGATTATTGAATCAACATGGAATTCACCCTGATATGGTTGCAGGTCATAGTCTTGGAGAATATGCTGCGTTGATGGTATCTGGAATATTACGATTTGAGGATGCTCTCAGAGCTGCTGCTGCTAGGGGGACTGAGATGGGAAGTGTAGAAGTTCCAGATAAGGGAATTATGGCTTCAATTACAGCACCATATGATGTTATTGAATCAGTATTAGATTCTGTTGATGGATATGTGATAGCGGCGAATAAGAATTCTCCGAATATGACAGTGATAGCAGGGGAGACAGAACCGATGCGTGAGGCAATGCAGAAATTTGAAGAAGGGGGGGCAACTGTAATCCAACTCCAGACAAGTCATGCGTTTCATAGTCGAATAGTGGCTCCCGCTAACGAACCTCTTCGTCGATTCTTAGAAGGGTTAGAAATCTCTCTACCTTCAATTCCAATAACTGCTAATGTGGATGGTTCATTCTATCCAGACTCAGTTAGTGATACAGAAGAAGTGAAGGATGTAATTCTCGAAAAGTTAGCACCTCAGATGTCATCTGCTGTTGAATGGACATCTCAAGTGGAGTCAATGAGAGATGCCGGAGCTAGAATATACTTGGAAGTAGGGCCTAAACGTGCTCTTGCTCTATTTGCTGGACAGATTCTTGATGAAGATGAATGTATAGTGAATATTACAAATCATCCTAAAGCGGGCGGTATTACTTCCTTCTTTGGAGCACTGGGAATGCTTGCAGTAGCGGGGAAGTGTCCTGAAATTCATTTACTTTCTTCAGAAATTCATACTGCTGAATTTAGTGCTGGACCAATCGAATCATCTGGACAAGTAGATCTAGTAAGACATTCTTCAGAAGAGGAATCTCTCCGTGTTAGATCACGTCCTCTTCCAAAGTCTTCTGTTTCTACTTCGATTAAAATCTCAGAGTCAAATGTTAGCCATTCTTCTCCAATGGAAATGGAAACAGAGTTTCAAGCAAATCGCCGAATTTCCACATCGATTGCTGAAATTTTTTCAAAACACGTTGGTTTCCCCTCCACGGTTTTAATTGGAGCAGTTTCGCTTAGTGAAATTGGTTTAACTTCAGAAGCTCGTTCTTCAATTGTAAATGAGATTCAATCAAAATTTCAAGTTACAAAATCTGACCATTCCTCTTTTACCACAATTCAAGACTTTACTGATTGGATTGAAGTAATTCCTCAGATGAAAACTGCAAATCTTGTTTCCCCAGTTTCAGAAAAAATTTCATCAGATCCACCAGTAGTTTCGGGAGTCTCGTTGGGTCTTCCAGGTCTTTCTGAAGTGTTTGATTCTGAAGGGTGGGATGCAATATTAAGTGGTAAAAATCTCATTTCTGAATTACCAGATGATATGAAAGAGAAATTACTCTCTAAACGAATAGTTCGCTTAGTGAAAGAAGAAGATGGAACTGCAAACCTTGTCCCTGCTGATTCAGTCGAAACAATACCTCAACTTGCGGGAAGAGGCGGTCATTTCGACCTTTCAGAACAATATGGAATAGATCCACATTTAGTTGATGCTTTTGATATTGCAACCTCTCTTTCTTTCGCTGCTGGTTTAGAGGCACTATCCGATGCAGGTTTACCTTTGATTCCAGTAGAACAGACAAACAGTGCAGGTAAGAGAATGATTCGTCGTTGGTCTCTTCCTGATGAAGAAAAAGACAGAACTGGAGTGATTTTTGCCTCAGTATTTCCAGGATTACAGAAAGCGATAGATCATGCTCTGAATAATGGTCAAGTAAACAATAACCATTTTGATCGCAAATATTTACTTCAGGTACTTTCGATGGGGCATAGTCAATTTGCTAATTGGATAGGTGCAAGAGGACCTAATTTAGCAATTAACAATGCTTGCGCATCTACTCCTGCTGCATTTGCCATAGCGGAAGATTGGATGGCAACAAATCGTTGTGATCGGGTGATAATTGTAAGTGGAGACGATTCTACAGGTGATACTTTGATGCCTTGGATTGGAGCTGGATTTGCAGCAGCAGGAGCACATGCAATGGGTAATGATGTGGAAGAAGTTGCACTGCCATTCGATGCTCGACGTCATGGNATGCTATTGGGCATGGGTGGAGCTGCATTTGTTTTAGAGCGACATAATGATTGTAGAAAGAGAGGCGTAACTCCCTATGTGGAAGTATTAGGTGCTGAAATTGCGAATAGTGCTTTCCATCCTACACGATTAGATACTGAACATGCAGCACAAGTCATGAATCGTTTTGTTTCAAGAATGGAAAAGAAATGGAACTTGAAACGTGAATCCTTGGTAGATGATATGACATTTATGTCACACGAACCATATACTCCTCCGAGAGGAGGTTCTGCTTCAGCAGAAGTATCTTCTCTTCGAACTGTTTTTGGAGATGGTGCTTCTAGAATTCTAATCACCAATGGAAAAGGATACACCGGCCATCCTATGGGGGTTGGTTTGGAGGATGCAATTGTAATCCGAGGACTTGCTGCAGGTCGACTTCCTCCTATCGCTAATTTTTCAGAACCGGATCCTTCACTGGGAACACTCAATCTTTGTACTGGCGGAGAACATAATCTAAACTATGCTCTTCGTCATGGTGCTGGTTTTGGTAGTCAAATTGCTCTCACATTCCTTCGAAGGATTGCTTTATCAGATACTGCAAGATTTACTCCGGGAAAAATTGAATCTTGGGTTAAGGGTCATACTGGCGCNTCATCTATCCATCTCCGACTGCTCAATCGAAAATTAGTGGCATATCTCGATCCTGATGAAGATCTGATAGGTGGCGTTGAAGGAGATGAATTAAATCTTGAAAAAAATAATGAAAATGATACAAATCCTGTTTTGGAAACTGGAATAGTTGAATCTCAAATAGATGAAGTTCCAGTTTCAGAGATGAGTTCCGAAAAGTCGGAAGTTAAATCAAAATCAACCTCTGAAAGTATAGCAGTATCAGAAATTGAGGCAGGTGTTTTGGATGTGGTAGCAGAAGCAACAGGTTATCCTTCTGAATTCTTAGAATTAGATGCTGATATGGAAGGTGAATTGGGCATTGATTCGATTAAACAAGCAGAAATCATGGCAGAATTAAGGGCTAGATATGGCCTTCCAGTTGATGAATCATTCCAATTAAGGGAATATCCAACCTTAGGACATGTTATTGGATATATTTCGTCATTTGGTAATGAGTTTACTCATGTTGTTGAATCAAAACTAGAAGACTCAGAATCTGAACAATTAGCATCGGTAGATTCAGTAGTTGAGTCAACAAAAGTTGAAGAGAAAATTACTCAAATTTCTGAATCAGTAATTCAAGGTGTAGTTTCAGTAGTCGTTGAGCATACAGGATATCCTGCTGAATTCCTTGAAATGGATGCAGATATGGAAGGTGAATTAGGTATCGATTCAATTAAACAAGCCGAAATTATGGCTGATCTTAGAGAACAATTTGGTCTTCCAACAGATGAGGAATTTCAATTAAGAGATTATCCAACATTGGGGCATGTGATTTCGTATATATCTTCATTTTCTCAACCCGATGAACAGGTAGGAACAGTTGTTGAATTAATATCTGTAGGAGATGAATTAGAGCCAGATCCTTCAATAGATTCCAAAAATTCTCAACGTGAAATAGAAACAAAACAAGTTGACATACAATCAAAACGCTATCAGATTGAAGTCGAGCAATGTGAATGGTCTAAATCTGATCCTTTAGATCTTGAAGGAAAAAGCATTATTGTTACTGATGATGCATGGGGAATTGCAGGTACGTTATGTGATGCCTTAGAAAGTAAGGGTATAGAAGCAGTACGTGTTTTCTTAGATCCTAGTGTGACTAATGGACCGATCAGAGAAAGAGATGGCGAAGTAGATATTATTCGAGTTGCACCCGCTGATGAAGAACAGATATTGGAATTGGGGCAAATTGTTCGTTCTATCGCTCCACCAGCAGGCATAATTCACCTTGCACCTGTTCGATTAGCAGGTGTTCCCTGGGAGGATCCAACAACAAGTTCTCATCTGGATTATTCAGTAACTGCTTTATTTGGCATTCTCAAGTGTTTGGATAGTGATTTGAAGGATGTCGATTCAGGTTTAGTCGCCTCAGTTTCTGCATTGGACGGAAGGCATGGTGTAGAAGGAGCTCGATTTAATTCGATTTCGGCGGGGGCACACGGAGGAGTGAAAAGTTACGGCCGAGAACGCCCTAACTTGAGAAGCAGAGCAATTGATTTAGATCCAAGCCTACTATCAGAACCAGAAACATTAGCAGAAATGTTGCTGACAGAAATTTTTGAGCAAGAAACACCTAGGGAGTTGTCTGTGGATAAAGATGGTTCAAGATATCGTTTGAGTCTATTTGAAGAAGAATTAGAAGATTCAATATTACCTCTTTCTTCTGATGATGTATGGGTTGTGTCCGGCGGGGGTGCAGGAGTAACTGCAGCATGTATCATTGAGACTGCAAGGGCATCAGAAGATGCTGGGGCCAAATTTATCCTTTTAGGACGTTCGAAATTAAATGCAGATCAAGCATCGTTAGTGAATTCTTCAGACGAAGTTCTCGATCAAGAAAAGAATGCTTTACGAGAGAGGATGATTGAAGAAAAAGGTGAGAAAGTTTCCCTCAAGGAATGGAACCATCAGTGGAGTAAATGGCTTCGCGGTTTAGAGATTCATCAAACTCTTGAATCAATCCGTTTAACAGGAAATGAAGCGATATATCTTAGCGTAGATGTTACCAATGCGGAAACAACAAGACAAATACTTCGTGGAGTAAGTGAAAATCTAGGTCCTGTTACTGGAATAGTACATGGAGCGGGAATAGAAGATTCAACCCCGTTTGAAAGAAAAGAATCCTCTACTATGAAACAAGTTCTTTCTGTAAAAGTAGATGGATGGAGAAATATTGTAACCGCATTGGAAGAAGATCTCCCGAATATGAGATTCCTCTGCTCATTTACAAGTATTGCTGGACGGCAAGGTAATGCTACGCAATTTGGTTACTGTGCCGCAAATCAGATTTTAGATGTTGAAATGGCTAGGATTGCGGCACATGAGGAAGCTCCTCGTGCAGTAGCTATTGCTTGGGCACCTTGGAGCGACATCGGAATGGCAACCAGAGGATCTCTTGAGACAATCTTTCAACGTGCAGGAATAGACATGATTCCATCAGATCAGGGCGCGTCTCGATTTGTCGATGAGGCTCTTCGGGGAGGAAATAGAATGGTATTGATTTCAGGTTCTTTAGGGGAACTAGATGACGAAGAATCTACTCGTCTTCCTCCACAACCATTACCTGAAGAAATTTCTGAACTTATCTCTGAACCGTTGTCTTTCCCATTTGTCGATCGTGTGGAATCAATAGAGCCATATTCTAAGGTAATAATTTCTTCAATCCTTGATGTTAATTCTCATCCCTATTTAGTCGACCATGCAATAGATAGTGTGGCATATATGCCAGGCGTCATGGCAATGGAAGCATTTGCTGAAGCAGCACGAATTATGTGGCCAATGTGTGTAGTAGATGGTTTCGAAGATATAGAATTTGGACTTCCAGTAAAGGTCACAAAAGATTCGAAATCGATTAGGATCACAGCATCATTTGAAAGACAAGATGACAATCATATTTGGATACAATGTAGTTTGCAAACCGATTTGATGAATTCCAGAGGAGAAGTATTTGGAGATCCTAAATCTCACCATAAGGGAACCGTTAGGATGTTGAAGACAGGCGGCCTAGCAGAAAGAGTGGAAGCTATTGATTTGGGAGAAGTGAATTCTGGTTCAGCAATTCATGGCCCTAAATTTGTTTATGATAGAATGTTCCATGGTCCACGATTCCAGGTTCACGGTGGAGTAATTGGAGGAATTCACGTAAATGGCGACAGAGGTTTGGATTCCCATGCACTTTCACGTGATGAATTGCCTAAGTCAGATTTGTTTGCGGAAGAAGTAGGTGGCAAACAGATGAAGCTAGAGTCACTTCCCATGTTGGTTGAGGCTTGTTTCCAGAATGCAGGACTTGTATCAATGGAAATAGACGGACTGGAATCATTACCAGTTGGTATTCAACATGTAGATATTGATGTTGAATCATTCACGACTCCTTTACGAATTAGATCTGTTCGCCGTTCAATTTCTGAAGATGGTGTGACAACTCATGATGCAATAATTGTGAATGAAAATGATGCAGTTGTTGTTCAACTCAAAGGTCTTCAAATGAAAGGAATGGCACCACTAACCGATGATCAGAGATTTACGTTTACAGATGTTTGAGGTGTCAAAATGGCAGTCAATGCTTGGACTCCTTTGCATGAGCCTATCTTTATAGACATCGAAGTAGGGATATTTTGTTCGTTACTCCAGATTCCAAGAATTCCTAGGGAAGTTTCATTTGAAGAAATACCGTTCACTCATTCTAATTTTGAATCCATGATCCCTAGAAGAAGAGAACAACATGCTGCTGGGCGATTTTGTTTACGTTCTGTAATCAATAAAGCAGAAATTAACTGTGTGGACATTTCTGGAAGCTATCCTTTGACCATTCAAACAAAAACAGGAATTAAACCAATTAGTATTTCCCATTGTGATTCTATTGCAGTCGCGGTATTGGGGTTAAATTGTAATTCGATTGGAGTNGATATTGAATCTAATGAAAGAATCATTTCTACTGCGATTCTGAACCAATTCTGTTCGACTAGAGAAATTAAGGAATTAATGAATTCCAGTCCTGTAAAGAGACTCGAAATATGGATGATAAAGGAGGCAGTTTCGAAGGCAATCGGTGATGGAATGTCAATTGCTAAAGAAATAGAAATTGTAGGTGACAATGCATATTATGATACCTCAATTTTTAGAGTAATAAGACATGAATACAAAGGACATAACATAGTAATAGTAATCGATTATTCGGATTCTTCAATGGATAATTGAACCTGTTCTCTTGAGGGAATTAAAACTAGTAAGATNCCGATAATGAATAAGCAGCACATCCATGTAACGAAATCTCCGGGAACTTTGTCACTNGGTGTTGCACCTTCTAATAAACTGAGATAGAGGCCCGAATTTGTTGGAAGAAAAAGGAAAAGCATCGCCAATCCTAGAATTTGCCGGGGCTTCATGTTACTTCGAAGAATCGGTTGTTCATCAAGCGTGTGATTAGTGGTGCGCCCGCCGGGATTTGAACCCGGGACAAGAGGTTGGAAACCTCTTGTGATAACCCCTTCACTACAGGCGCGTAACC
>FUFK010060798.1_pt1 | contig 93294 bp, 88 predicted proteins | sample 1021851 | NCBI WGS metagenome assembly FUFK01 (sample SAMEA51879418, study PRJEB19060) | metagenome
CAACGTTGAAAAGCTGACCGGTGCGAAAGTACCCGTGTTCGGCAAGAAGGACGTGCGCGTCGATCTGGTCGAGAATACGCCGAAGCCCCAAGAGACGGCGGAACCGGAAGAGCAGCCCAAGCGCAGCCGGAAGAAGCGCGAGGACGACGAGGTCGCACCGCGGACCAAGCCGGAGCGAGCGCCGAAGGCCAAGCGCGAACCGCGCAGAAGCCGCAACGAAGACGAAGCGCCGGTTGCAGCGGGCGAATGGAACGGGCCGCGCCCGGGCTTTCTCGACATCTCCGCCACCTGATTTAACGGTCGTCCGACCGACATTTCTTTCTGGCTAAATGCAAAACCCAGGCTGATCGAGGAATTCGGCAGTCGATAAATTCTGTCGTCCATTCGAGGGGCGATACTGGAAGCGTGAAAGTGCGCCGCTTGCGCAGAAACGCGATGCGGCGGCCTAGTCTGCTAGGGTGACGAAGCTGTCGAGCACGCGTTTTTCGCCGGCTTTTTCGAAATCGATCGTCAGCTTGTTGCCTTCCTGGCCGGTTACGGTGCCGTAGCCGAACTTGTCATGGAAGACGCGGGCGCCATCGGCGATGTCGCTGCGGGGCTTGGCGGCGAAGCTGGCGGCGCTGCGGCCCGGTTCGGCTATACGCTTGGGCGTCGCATCGTATTTCGTCGACAGGGCCCTCTGCCATCCGGGGCCGCGCGCGCCCGAGCGATCCGGGCGGTTGGAGGACACGTGAGCGAAGGGGTCGTCGGTCTCGCTCCAGTTCGCGCGCCAGAGCGAGGCACCACCGGTCATGGTGGTTTCGCTCTTCACGTGTTCTTCGGGCAGTTCCTCGATAAAGCGGCTGGGTATCGAACTGGTCCACTGGCCATAGATGCGGCGGTTTGCAGCGTGAAAGATCGAGCAGCGGCGCTTTGCGCGCGTGATCGCGACATAGGCGAGTCGGCGCTCTTCCTCGAGGCTGGCCAACCCGCCTTCGTCGATAGCGCGTTGGCTGGGAAAGACGCCTTCTTCCCAACCGGGGAGGAAGACATGATCGAACTCCAGCCCCTTGGCCGCATGCATGGTCATGATGGTGACTTTCTCACCGTCACTGGCCCGTTCATTGTCCATCACCAGGCTGACATGTTCGAGGAAATCGCCGAGCGTGTCGTATTCTTCCATGGCGCGGGCAAGTTCGGTCAGGTTTTCGAGGCGACCCGCGCTTTCGGCGCTGCGATCCTTCTGCAGCATGTCCTCGTAACCGCTTTCGGCAATCACCGTGCGCAACAGTTCGGACGGCGTGATCTGTTCCGATAGCTCTCGCCAGTGGACGAACTGGCCGAGCAGGCCGATCAGAGTGTTGCGTGCGCGCGCCGGCAATTCGTCCGTATCGCATAGGTCGAGACTGGCGGCGGCCAGCGGCGTCTGCGTGCGGCGCGCATGGCGGCGCATGGCTTCCAGCGTCTTTGCGCCAAGGCCGCGCTTGGGTTGATTGTAGATCCGTTCGAATGCCAGATCATCGGCCGGCTGGGCAATGGTGCGCAAATAGGCGAGCGCATCGCGGATCTCGGCACGTTCGTAGAAGCGGAAGCCGCCCACAATGCGATAGTTGAGGCCGATCTGGATGAAGCGGTCTTCGAATTCGCGCGTCTGATATTGTGCGCGAACGAGAATGGCGACTTCGTCCAGCGGAGCGCCTTCGGCTTCCAGCCGCTCTATGTCTTCGCCCACGCGGCGCGCTTCTTCGGGCGCATCCCAGACACCGATAACCCGGACCTTTTCGCCGGCGGGCAGTTCGGTCCACAGCGTCTTGCCGAGCCGTTCGCTATTGGCATCGATAAGTCCCGATGCTGCGGCAAGGATCTGTGGCGTAGAGCGGTAGTTCTGTTCAAGCTTGATCACAGCTGCGCCAGGAAAATCCTTTTCAAACTTGAGGATATTGGCGACTTCTGCGCCACGCCATGAATATATGGACTGATCATCATCGCCCACCACGCAGATGTTCTTGCGCGCCTGGGCAAGCAGGCGCAGCCAGAGGTACTGAACCTGATTGGTATCCTGATATTCGTCGACGAGGATGTATTTGAAGCGCTGCTGATACTGTTCCAGCACATCGCGGTGATCGCGAAAGATGTTGAGGATATGCAATAGCAAATCGCCGAAGTCGCAGGCGTTGAGGGTCTTGAGGCGGTCCTGATACAGTTTGTAGAACTGCGCGCCGCGGCCATTGGCATAAGCTTCATTTTCGACCGCATCGAGATCGCCGGGATTCAGCCCTCGGTTCTTCCAACGGTCGATCAAACCGGCCAGTTGGCGGGCGGGCCAGCGCTTTTCGTCGAGATCGTTTTCCTGGATCAACTGCTTGAGCAGACGAAGCTGATCGTCGGTATCGATGATCGTGTAATTGCTTTCAAGTCCCACCAGTTCGGCGTGACGGCGCAGCATGCGTGCGCCGATGGAATGGAACGTCCCCAACCACGGCATGCCTTCGACCGCATCCCCGATGTGACGGCCCACACGCTCGCGCATTTCGCGCGCTGCCTTGTTGGTGAAGGTGACGCACAGGATTTCGCTTGGCCATGCGCGCCGGGTTGCGATGAGATGTGCCAAACGTGCGGTGAGTGCCGCGGTCTTGCCGGTGCCCGCCCCAGCAAGCATCAACACCGGTCCTTCCGTGGTCAATACGGCATCACGCTGGGGTGCGTTCAACTGGGCCGCATAGGCGGGAATCTGCGCCTTTTCGAGCGCGCCGGACGAGGGTGATGGGTCGGACATGAAGTCCGGAACAGCTAGGGAACGCCAAGGCAGAACACAAGCCCTGCGCATGGCCCCCCTCTGGAACCGACGACCCGTTTCCTGCGTAAGACGGGCAATGACAACGATAATGGAGACTTCTCCTATGCGTAATCTTATCTTCGCCGGCGCCGCNGCAATCGCCTTTACGGCCGTTCCTGCCATCGCGCAGGACGTGGCAGTAGATGCCGACGGTACGGTCTATGTGCTGACAGACGAGCAGCAGACCATGTATGACGGCTGGCCTGCCGACCGGCAGACGACCTATGACGCCTGGCCTGACGAGGTGCAGGAATATTACTGGACGCTAACCCCGGCGCAGGTCGAAGGCTGGTGGGTGCTGACGGACGATCAGCGCGTACGCATCTATGAAATGACGCCTGAAGCGCGCACGCAGGCGTGGACGCAGATTTCTTCGCAGATGAGCGCTGCCCCGACTGCGACCACTTCTGCCCCGTCCAGCACGGCAACAGCGCGTACTGCAACGACCGCCGGTGCGTCCACGAGNTCNGCCACGCCGAGGTTCGTGAGCAAGGAGGTCACACAAGCAACCCCTTCGGGTTATGCGGCTGCATCGGGTGAAGACGTGCCCGTCTGCCGCGGCGATCAGCAGGACGGTTGCATCAANAGCTGGGAAAAGAACAAGACCGGCACCCGTCCGCTCGAATACTGGCCGGGCAAGCCCGCGAGTGAAATCGACGAGCCACTGCCTGCGACCAAGCCAGGTTCATAACAACAGGCTTTCCGCTCGCGCGCCCNAAGCTGGCAGCGCGACGCTTGGAGGGGGCGGGTACACCATGGTGTTCCCGCCCCTTTTCGTATTCTCATCATGGTGTTAGCGGGTTTTCCTCGAAATGATCTTACGGGGGCGAGGCGCAGCTTGCCGCATTTTGAGCACATTTTACGACAAACCGGTCCGCGGCTGCGTTCGAGCCGCATCCAAATCCCTGCACCGTCCGTTGATCCCCCATAATCGAGCACATGCGAATTGTGCCTCAGGAAGGCCCAGTGGCCAAACGAAAGGACCAATGATGCGTAAGACATTCTATTACATAGCTGGCGGCGCACTTGCTGCCGTATCTATCCCGGCTGTTGCACAGGACATGACTGCAGCGGAAACCGACACTGCCGATGCTGCGACGACCCCGNCNACGGCTATGACNGCNGAACANCAGGTNTCCTATGACGGATGGCCGACCGAGCAGCAGACCCAGTTCGANGCNTGGCCNGAAGANGTNAANGCNTATTACTGGGGCCTTACACCGGAGCGTCAGGAACTGTTCTGGCGGATTTCNGANGAAAACAAGGTGACGATCACGGCCCTTAGTGCCGAGCAGCAGGCGCAGGCNTGGACGCAGATCGAAGCTCAGGCTGCNGCCCAGACTGCACCGGCAACCACTGCNCCCGCAACAACCGCACCGGCANCCCCTACCGAGCCGATGACTGATACTACGGCACCGGCCGATCCGATGGGCGACACTACCGCACCGGTNGAACCCGAANCGGATGCAGCCACCGATCCGATGTAATCGGTCTGGATCAAATCATTGGGCAAGGCGGAGAAGAGATACCTTCGCCTTGCCCATTTTTCTNTCCGCCACNANTTCGAGGCCGCGNAGTTCGCGCTCTTCCCTTGCCCCGGTTTCCAGCGCGACCCAAGTNGCCGGGCCGATCCATCCCAGACGCGTCAGCCGGTCGATGGCGACATGGCCTGCTCCGGTATCGTAAGGCGGATCGAGCAGGATCAGGTCGTGCGGGGCCTTAGCCGGACCGAGGCTCATCACGGAGGCCTGCTGGACGGTCGTGCGTGTCCTCGCGTCGAGGGACTCGATATTCTTCCGGATGGANTTTACCGCATCGGCATCCTGTTCGACNAANAGACAGGANGCAGCGCCGCGCGATAGCGCTTCGAGCCCNAGCGCACCCGATCCCGCGAACAGGTCGACGACGTTAACTCCTTCGAACGATCCGAGCCTGCTTGCGAGCATATTGAAGAGCGTTTCGCGCGTGCGATCCGCCGTCGGGCGCGTCACCTCTCCGGGCGGAGCGGTCAGCCTGCGGCCACGCCATTCGCCTGCGATGATTCTCATTTGCGGGCCCGGGTCAATTGCTTGCGGAATCGCTCGACGTCCGCCTGACGGATCTCCACCGCCTGTCCGCGGGCAAGTTCGCCCAGTTCGAACGGACCGTAACCGACGCGCAGCAGGCGATTGACCTGCAGGCCGAGATGTTCGAGCACGAGGCGAACTTCGCGGTTCTTGCCTTCGGTCAGCGTCATCTGAACCCAGCGGTTCTTGCCCGATCCGCGTTCCAGATCGGCTTCGATCCGGCCGTAGCGAATGCCGTCGATTTCGATACCTTCGATCAATTCGTCGAGCTGCGTCTGTGTGATGTCGCCGAAGGCGCGCGCGCGATAGGTGCGCGGAATGCCGGAGGACGGCAGTTCCATCGCACGCTTCATCTCGCCGTCATTGGTCAGCAGCAGCAGGCCCTCGGTGTTGAAGTCGAGGCGACCTACGGGCATTACCCGGCCGGCATTCTTGGGCAGGGCGTTGCGCAGCGCCGTGTAGATGGTCGGGCGGCCCTTGGGGTCGCGTTCTGCCGTGATGAGGCCCGAGGGTTTGTGAAACGCGAAGAGGCGCGGCGCTTCGGCTTGGGCGACGGCCTTTCCGTCCACGGTCACACCGTTGAGGTTGTTCAGCTTCACGGCGGGTGTGGTCAGAACCTTGCCGTCGATCGACACGCGACCGTCGGCGATCATGCGTTCGATTTCTCGACGGCTCGCTATGCCTGCACGGGCGAGTAACTTGGCGATCCGGTCGCCTTCTTCTGGTAATCGATTGTCGGCCATGGGCGCGCCATTACACACAACCCCGCCCAAGCGGAAGCGCAAGCTGAGCAGAGGCCAGCGCGGGGAACGCGTCAGTTGGCGGCGCGCAGGGCCTCTTCGACGGTTTCGTGATAGCGCCGGATGCCGCCTTCGAGTGTACCGAGGGTGAGGTGCGGGACCGCCCCCGTGGCGAGCCCCTGCTGCCCGAGCTCGGCCGCGCGAAAATCTTCACCGGCGAACACCCCGCCATCGAGCAGCGCCCAGCTGCGTTCCCAGTGGTCGCGCGCCTTGTCGGTCGCGGGGTGTTCCGGAATGAGCATGAAATCTTCGACCAGCGTGCGGTCGTGCGCCTGCGGCATCATCACCATCACGTTGATGTAGTCCGGGCTGGGGATGATGAGGGCGCCCGGCAGAAGCTGATAGGCAAAGGTCACCACACGGCGCAGCTGCGCCATATCCTCCAGATCGATGCCTTCCATTTCCTCGAGCCGCCCCACAGCGCTGCGCGAATGGGGGCCGATCATGTCGCCGCTGGTGGCGCCGTCCTTGAAGAAGGGGCCGATGGTCTTCGCATGCAGGCGCGTAACGTGATAACTTTCCAGGAAAGCGTCCATGATGAGCTTCCAGTTACCGGCGACNTCGTGCGTCTTGCGGCGAAACANGACCTGATCGCCCATGCCGAGCGCGTCGAAATCCTGTCCGATCTCTTCCGCCAGCGAGAAATCGGCNGGGCCATCCTGCGGGCAGAACCAGATCAGGCCACCGGTCTCCCTGCTGGGCAGTTCGACAAGGCCGTAGTCGCTCTTGTCGAGGCCCNGGAAGGTNTCGGGCCGGGGCANGGCNAGCAATCGCCCGTCCACCGAATAGGTCCATGCGTGGTAGGGGCAGACAAGCTTCTTGGTACANTGCACCTCGGCGCCTTCCACCAGNCGGGTGCCACGGTGGCGGCAGACGTTGAGGAATACNCGTGCCCTGCCGTCGCCATCGCGCGTGATCAGGAGNGGGCGCCCGGTNGCATCGTGAGGGACTGCCATNCCGGGGTCCGGAAGCAGCGCCGACGGGGCGAGGATCTGCGGCAGCCGGTCGTANATCGCGGCCTTCTCGCGNGCCCAGTATCCGGGGTCGGTATAGACGCTGGCGGGGACGGTNGTAGCCTNCGAGGAATCGCGCATGCGCCCGTCTGCGATGTCCTTCGCCAAAGCCAGCATGCCGTCGGTTGGTCGCCGCGCCGAATGTTTGGTGTCGACATCGCTCATGACGCCTGTTCCTCTCTCTCACACTCCGTTAGTGTTGCAAATTACACGCCCGATAGGAAGGACGCTAGGGAATGGCCGCGGTCGCAGAACAAAAGAAAAAGATTTCAGCCTGGCGAGCGCTTGGTCTGGCGCTCGGCAACCGCAAGACCGGCTTCATGCTGCTGTTCGGCTTTGCCAGCGGNCTGCCGTTCGCACTTTTCCTGGGCACGCTGTTTGCCTGGCTGACCGAAGCGGATGTGGACCTCGAGACGATGGGCATCTTNTCGCTCATCGGGCTGGCTTACGCATTCCAGTTCCTGTGGTCGCCGCTGATCGACAAGGTCGANATTCCGNTGCTGCGAAAGCTGGGCAGGCGNAAGCAATGGATCATTCCGATGCAGCTTCTGCTGGGGGCGATCCTNGTGACGATGAGCGTGCTCGAACCGCGAACGCAGCTCGGCATGTTCTCGCTGCTGGCAGGGATCGGCGCCTTTGCCAGTGCGACACAGGATATCGCGATCAATGCATGGCGCATCGATGTCGCAGACGAAGTGGCGACGATCGATATTCTCTCNACCGTCTACCAGATGGGTTATCGCCTCTCCTCGCTGGTGGGCGGCGCGCTCGGCCTGATCATCGCNGCGCGGATCGGCTGGCCGGAAACCTATATGATGATGGGCGGCATNTTGCTGTTCGTCGGCGCGGTCGGCCTGTTCGCTCCGAATGCGGAAGGCGCGGCCGAACTGACGGAGGGCGACGAACAGGTTCGGGCGCTGCGCAAGGCAGGTGAACTGGTNCCTTCCGTGCGGAACCGCGCACTGGCGGCCGTTGCGCTTCTATGGGCANTGGCCATCGGTGCCGTGCTGGCNTTCATGATCATGTCGATGACGTATGCGCCNGAAGATCGACCCAATCCGACCGATTTTACGCTNACNTGGGGGCCGTGGATCATCGTGGCGACGATCATACTGCCCGCACTGATCGCAGGCTGGCTGTCGAGCCAGCAGAAGCAGGGNCGNAACCTGCTTGCCGAAGATGCACCGGCGGTGNGCGGAACTGCGTATGCGCTCGACCATCTCTACCGNGCNCTGGTGCTGCCCTTGGTGGAATTCGTNGGCCGCNTGGGCTGGTCGCTGGTGCTGATCCTGGCCGTCGTCCTGACCTATCGGATCTGCGATGCGATCTGGGGTACTTTNGCGTATCCGTTCTATCTGGGCGAGNTGCAGTATACCAATGACGACGTGGCCTTCGCGTCCAAGTTCTTCGGCGTNGGNGCAATCATCGCGGGGCTGGCGCTGGGGGGGCTGATGCTGACCACCATCGGGCGGATGGCAACNCTGCTGATCGGCGGTATCCTCGCAGCGCTGACGAACTTGCTGTATGCCGACATGGCCATCGGCGGTGCGAATATGCAGGCGTTCAGCGATGCAATAGGCTTTACCTATCTGATCGAGCAGGTGCCGGGTATCGGCGATGCCGATCTGGCCCGACTGACCATTACCATTGCCTTCGAAAACCTGGCGATCGGTATAGCGGGCGCGGCCTATATCGCCTGGCTGTCATCGATCGTGTCCAAGAAGTTCAGCGCAGTCCAATATGCGCTTCTGTCGTCGCTGACACTGCTGGTCGGGACGCTGGGCCGCGGGGCACTGGGCGAGATGATCGAGAACCAGGGTTATTACGACGTATTCATACTGACGACCTGGATCGGGTTGGGGGCAGCAGTGCTGGTATGCATCGAATGGTGGCGGGTCAGCCGCGCGAAGGATGATGCTGGCATCATCGCGCCCGAGGCCGGAGCCGCTCAGCCAGCCGAATGAGCTTGGCGGGAGCGCCGGGCGATCTAGTCGGGTAGCTCGCCGTTCTGCCGGAGTACGTCCCCGGCGAGATAGAGCGATCCGGCGATCAGCACCGGCAGACCGTCTTCGGGCAGGCTAGCGAGAGCCGCCGCGACATCGCTTTGCGCCGCCGCCTGGTCGCCAAAGGCGTCAGGCGGATGCCAGTCATGCCCCGGCACGGCGACGGCAGAGATGCTGGCCAGGCTATCCGCCAACGGCGTGATGATAGCAGCGGGATCCTTGCTTTCCAGCATGCCGATGATGAGATGCAGGCGTCGGCCCGAAAAGTGCCTGCCCAACATNNGGCCCGCATCGGCATTGTGCCCGCCNTCCAGCCAGACTTCGCGCTNACCNGCCAGCGGACCCGGCANAAGGCGCTGAAGGCGNGCNGGCCAGCGCGCCTGGCCCATCCCGCGAGCGATGGCCCCGGGCGTGATCCGGAGCTTGTCCTGATGGCGAAGCATGGCCACGGCCAGCGAGGCATTCAGCGCCTGATGATCGCCGGGCAATGCGGGGCGGGGCAGGTTCAGGCTGCCGCGCCGGTCGCGATAGCTGAGGCCGAGGCCGATTTCGACGTCCCAGTCGTAATCGAGCAGCGCCAGCTGCGCTTTTGCCCGCTCCGCAGCGGTCTGGATCTGGGCGCGTGCATCGGCTGGATAGGACAGGCAGACGAGTGGAACCCCCGGTTTTGCGATGCCAGCCTTTTCGAAGGCAATGCGCGCGATAGGCTCCGTCGGAGCGCCTTCTTCCGGGGTGAGCAGGAAGCGTTCGTGATCGATGCCGAGCGATGCGATGCCGCAGGCGGCGACGCTTTCGGGTTCCAGAACATTGGTCGCATCGAAGCGTCCGCCCAGGCCGACTTCCACGACGCAGGCATCGGCGGGGACGCGGGCGAATTCGGAGAATGCTGCGGCGATCGTGACTTCGAAAAAGCTGGGGCNNANATCTTCGCCTGCATCGAGCACTTCGGCGAGCAGTTCGGCCAGCCGATCGTCATCGATCAGCGTTCCTGCGAGNCGNATGCGTTCGTTGTACCGNACAAGGTGCGGGCTCGTNGTAACATGGACNGTNTATCCCTGNTCCTCGAGCATTGCGCGCAGGAAGGCACAGGTCGACCCCTTGCCGTTGGTTCCGGCGACATGGAAGACGGGCGGCAGGCGGTGGTGCGGGTTGCCGAGCCTGTCCAGGAGCGCGCGGATCGTATCGAGGCCAAGCCTGCCTTCGGGAATGGACAGCGCGCCCAGCCGGTCCAGCTGTCGCTGCACTGCCGGACTGTCGGAGCGGGCGAAGTCCCGCATGCCGTGCCTCAGGCAGCCTTGGCCGGGGTGAGGTAATCGAGCAGGGTCGCCAGCGTTGCTTTGAGGTCGCGGCGATGGACCACCATATCCACCATGCCATGCTTGTGTAGATATTCGGCGCGCTGGAAGCCATCGGGCAACTGTTCGCGGATCGTGTCCTGAATGACGCGCTGCCCGGCAAAGCCGATCAGTGCGCCCGGTTCGGCAATATGGATATCGCCGAGCATGGCGTAGCTAGCCGTCACGCCGCCGGTAGTCGGATCGGTAAGCACCACGATATAGGGCAAGCCGGCTTCCTTCAGGCGGCGCGTCATCACGGTCGCCTTGGGCATTTGCATGAGCGAGAGAATGCCTTCCTGCATGCGAGCGCCGCCAGCAGCGGTGACGACGATATAGGGGCAACGCCGGGTAAGCGCGCGTTCCGCACCCTGGCAGAAGGCGGTGCCTACGGCCATGCCCATGGATCCGCCCATGAAGCCGAAATCCTGCACCCCGACCACCGCGGGCTTACCATCGATCGCACCCGAGCCGACGAGGAAGGCGTCCTTATGCGGGCTCTTGGCGCGCGCCTTTTTCAGGCGGTCGGTGTATTTCGCCGTGTCGCGGAACTTGAGAGGATCTTCCTTCACATCGGGGATCGGAAGAACTTCGAAGCCTTCNTCCATCAACTGGCGCAGGCGTTCGTCCGCGCCAATGCGACCATGGTGATCGCAGCGCGGGCAGACATAGGCATTGTCTTCATATTCCTGCGCGAACACCATCTGCTGACAGCTGGGGCATTTGACCCACAGATCCTTGTCGGTGCTGCGCTTGGACAGCGAGGTGATCGAATTGCGGACGCGGGTGAACCAGTTCATAGTTGAAGCCTATAGTCCTGTTGCAGCAAAGCTCAAATAGTCGGCAGAATACCTAGGAAAATCAAATTGCTCTTTGCCGGGCGGGCTGATCGTCTCCGGGTGGAAGAGCGGTCGGACCCGCTCAGCGGGCCGAACGAACAGCGCCGGCGAGCTTCGATGTCAGTTCGCGCAGGCGGGCCGGAGCATCGGCGCCATGTTCTGCCACGAGTTCGACCAGTGCCGAGCCGACCACGACGCCATCTGCCACGCGCGCGATTTCGCCGGCCTGTTCGGGCGTGCGGACGCCGAAGCCGACAGCGACCGGGATGTCGGTGGCCTGCTTGATGCGGGCGACATTGGCTTCGATCGATTCGATCGCTGCCTGCTGCATGCCGGTGATGCCAGCGACCGCGACGTAATAGAGGAAGCCTTCGGACCCTTCGACCACGGCGGGAAGGCGACGGTCGTCGGTTGTCGGTGTGGCGAGGCGAATGGGGGCGATCCCGGCATCGCGCAGGGACGGNCCGAGCGCGTCGTCTTCTTCGGGCGGGATATCGACGCAGATCACGCCNTCGACGCCCGCGTTCNTGGCGGCAGAGGCGAACCATTCCGGNCCGCGCCGGACCATCGGATTGGCATAGCCCATCAGTACNAGCGGAACGTCGGGATGGCGCTGGCGAAAGCCGCTNGCGATCGNGAGGACANCGGCCGTGGTGGTGCCTTTGCCNAGCGANCGGATNTTCGCCGCCTGGATGGCCGGGCCATCGGCCATGGGATCGGTAAAGGGCATGCCGAGTTCGATCACGTCCGCGCCGCCATCGACCAGCGCNTCGAGATTGGCGGCGGTGTCGCCGTCACCGGCGGTCAGAAAGCAGACCAGCGCAGGGTGAGNCTTGGCGAAGGCAGCGGAGAGGCGATTCGAGGCGTTCATGGTGTCAGGTTCGTTCATCTAGCTTGGCAGAAGTCTGAGACATGGACCGGGTGTTACACAGTCCAAGGGAGAAAAAACTGGCTGGCGCCATCAGGGCGTATCCGGGTTTGCACTGCAAGGAACGATTAGGCGTCATCAAAGCCCCATCGCATGAATGCAGTCGTGTAGGACAGCCTGCATGAGTGGGTATGCGTAAACCAGCACGAGGCACCTCCATCGTTCGGAGCGAGGGCTAGATCTCAACTCCGAGCTTTTCCGCCACGGTGAAGATGTCCTTATCGCCGCGGCCACAGAGGTTGGCGAGGATCACGCTNTCCNTGGGCATGGTCTTGGCACGCTTGGCCACGGCAGCGATGGCATGGCTGGGCTCGAGCGCGGGAATGATGCCCTCGGTCCGGCAGAGAAGCTGGAACGCATCAAGCGCCTCGTCATCTGTGATGGCGGTGTATTCGACGCGTTCCATGTCTTTCAGCCAGGCATGTTCGGGGCCGATGCCNGGGTAATCGAGACCCGCGCTGATCGAGTGGCCTTCGGTGATCTGGCCGTCATCGTCCTGCAGCAGGTAGGTCTTGTTGCCGTGGAGCACGCCGGGGAACCCGCCAAGCAGCGATGCTGCATGCTGATCCCCGTCGAGGCCGTAACCCGCCGCTTCGACGCCGAGCATCTTTACATCCGGATCGTCGAGGAAGGGGTGGAACAGCCCGAGCGCATTGGAGCCGCCGCCGATGGCTGCCACCAGCAGGTCGGGCAGGCGATCGATGCGCGAGAGCATCTGTGCGCGCGCTTCCTTGCCGATCACGCTCTGAAAATCGCGCACCATTTCCGGATAGGGATGGGGGCCGGCAGCCGTGCCGATGATGTAGAAGGTGTCGTGGACATTCGCGACCCAATCCCGCAGCCCTTCGTTCATGGCGTCCTTGAGCGTTGCCGCGCCGCTGGTGACGGGCACGACTTCGGCGCCGAGCAGCTTCATGCGGAATACATTGGGCTGCTGCCGGGCCACGTCGGTCGCGCCCATATAGATGACGCAAGGCAGGCCGAAGCGTGCGCAGACGGTGGCCGTGGCGACGCCGTGCTGGCCGGCGCCGGTTTCCGCGATGATGCGGGTCTTGCCCATGCGCATCGCAAGCAGGATCTGCCCGATGCAATTGTTGATCTTGTGCGCGCCGGTGTGATTGAGCTCGTCACGCTTGAACCAGACCTGCGCGCCGCCGAGCGCCTCTGTCAGCCGTTCCGCGAAATAGAGCGGGGAAGGACGGCCGACATAGTGTTCGAGCAAATCGTCGAACTGAGCCTTAAAGCTCGAGTCAGCTTGAGCTTTGCGATATTCGCGTTCGAGATCGAGGATCAGCGGCATCAGCGTTTCGGCGACATAACGGCCGCCGTAATCGCCGAAGTGGCCACGTTCATCGGGCTGATTGCGGAATGAGTTTGCGTGTTCGGTCATACAGACCGCGCCGCTTTGCAGAAGGCGGCAATCTTGTCCATGTCCTTCGCACCCGGAGCGCTTTCCACGCCGCTTGACGTATCCACCAGCGGGGCACCGGTTGCAGCGATCGCACCCGCGACATTCGTGGGCGACAATCCGCCGGCAAGACCCCAGGGCAGCGACATTCTGATGCCGGAAAGAAGGCCCCAGTCGAAGCGTAGCCCCATCCCACCGGGGAGCTGAGCGTCCTTCGGTGTCTTGGCATCGAACAGGATAAAGTCGGCCGCGTCGGTATAAGCCTGAGCCCTGACGACATCGCTGGCGGTGGCCACCGGGATGACTTTCCAGACAGGGAGACCGAACTGCGCCCTTACCGCGGCGGTGCGCGCGGGAGATTCGTCGCCATGCAGTTGCACCGCGTCGAGTTTCGCGGCCGATATGGCATCGCGCAGGGCGGCGTCGTCCGGATCGACGAACACGCCGACCTTGGAAATGCGGGACGCGGCGCGCGCGGCGAGCGCCGATGCTTCGACAAGGCCGAGGTGGCGAGGGCTGGGCGGAAAGAAGTTGAAGCCGACGTGGTCAGCCTGCGCATTGAGGACAGCGTCGAGCGTTTCGGGTGTGGAAATCCCGCAGATCTTGATTGCGGCTGCCATGAAGCGCGCCGTTACAGCGTGGCTTCGATATCGCGCGCGGCCCGCGCAGGATCGTCCGCACGGCTGATCGGTCGCCCGATCACCAGCACGCTGGCACCGTGATCACGCGCCTGGCGCGGTGTGACGACGCGTTTCTGATCGCCGACCGCGCTTCCGGCAGGGCGCAGGCCGGGTACGACGAAGAAGCCGTCCCGCCACTGGTCATGGACCGCTTTCACTTCCTGCCCCGAACACACGATCCCGTCGAGGCCTGCATCGTTGGCAAGCTGTGCGAGGCGCATGACCTGGTCATGCGCGCTGCCTTCGATGCCGGTGCGTGCGAGATCGCGTTCGTCCATACTGGTCAGCATGGTCACAGCGACGACCCTGGTATTTTCGCCAGCTGCAGCCTTGGCATCTTCCATCATGGCGCGTCCGCCGCCTGCATGAACGGTGACGATCGCCGGTTCGAGCACGTGGATCGCCTGCATGGCGCCTGCGACGGTGTTGGGAATATCGTGCAGCTTGAGATCGAGAAAAATGGGCAGGCCGAGCTGCCCGATCATGTGCACGCCATGTGCGCCATGCGCACAGAAGAATTCCAGCCCGAGCTTGATCCCGCCGACGTGCCCTTTGACCTTGTTAACGAGGTCGATCCCGTCGTTCAGTTGCGGGACGTCGAGTGCGAGATAGATCGGATTGGACATCAGGGCTTCGTCGGTTCGGGATCGACCGGATTGGCGGGCGGGGGTGCAAAATCGTCGCGTGGCGGGGATACCGGCGGGGTGGCCGTCGGCGTAGGGGAAGCGGCTGGCGCGGACATCTTGTGCGTGGCCGTTTCAAGCGCAGCTATCCGCCGCCTGGCGCGCCATGCGCTGGCCCGGTGGAGCAACCACATGGGCAAAAGGCCCAGCAGGAAGGACACGATGACAAGCGCCGGCAGCTTGGTTTCCAGCACCAAGTTCGACCAGATTTGAACTTCGACCGATTTCCAGTTGAAGAAACTGAATGCCAGCAGCGAAAACAGCAGCAGGACCCAAACGATAGTACGCACGATCTGCATCGGGAGCTCCCCTNATTGGCTATGCNAGCCTTGCTAGGCTGCAAGCGCGCGCTCGTCTAGCCGAACACGCGTTCGAAGATCGTGTCGACATGCTTGAAGTGGTATTCGAGGTCGAACCGTTCTTCCAGCTGTTCGGCGCTGAGCGCTGCGGTNACTTCCTCNTCCTGCTTGAGCAGATCGAGCAGCATCAGCCTGCCGTCCGATTCCCAGACCTTCATCGCGTTGCGCTGGACGAGGCGATAGGCATCTTCGCGGCTGACGCCGTTCTGGGTGAGGGCGAGCAGAACACGCTGCGAGTGGATGAGGCCGCCCATGCGGTCCATGTTGNCCTGCATGCGTTCGGGATAGATCAGCAGCTTGTCGATCACGCCGGTGAGGCGGGCGAGGGCGAAATCGAGCGTGATGCAGGCATCCGGGCCNATGAAGCGTTCGACCGAGGAATGCGAAATATCGCGCTCGTGCCACAGGGCCACATTCTCGAGCGCGGGCAGGGCATAGGCGCGGATCATGCGGGCNTGACCTGTGAGGTTTTCGGTCAGGATCGGGTTGCGCTTGTGCGGCATGGCGCTCGACCCCTTCTGGCCNGGCGAGAAATATTCTTCCGCCTCGAGCACTTCGGTGCGCTGAAGATGCCGAATTTCGACCGCCAGCCGTTCGATAGACCCGGCGATGACGGCGAGGGTGGAAAAGAACATGGCATGGCGATCGCGCGGGATGACCTGGGTCGACACGGGCTCGACCGACAGNCCGAGCTTTTCNGCGACATGTTCTTCGACCTGGGGATCGATATTGGCAAACGTGCCGACCGCACCCGAGATGGCGCAGGTGGCGATTTCTTCGCGCGCNGCGAGNAGGCGNCGGCGGCAACGGTCGAATTCGGCNTAGGCCTGCGCCAGNTTNAGGCCGAAGGTCACCGGCTCGGCATGGATGCCGTGGCTGCGCCCGATGGTNGGTGTGTATTTGTGTTCTTCNGCACGGCGCTGGATTGCCGAAAGCAGCGCGTCGAGATCGGCCAGCAGAATATCGGCCGAGCGGGCAAGNTGCACAGCCAGCGTGGTGTCGAGGACATCGCTACTGGTCATGCCCTGGTGCATGAACCGCGCCTCCTCGCCCACGTTTTCCGCCACCCAGGTGAGGAAGGCGATCACGTCATGCTTGGTCACGGCCTCGATCGCGTCGATCGCTTCGACGTCGATCTTGGGGTTGGTGGCCCACCAGTCCCACAGGGCNTTGGCCGCGCTTGCCGGGACCACGCCGAGTTCGCCGAGCTTTTCGGTCGCATGCGCTTCGATTTCGAACCAGATGCGATATCTGGCTTCCGGCTCCCACAGGGCNGTCATTTCGGGGCGGGCGTAGCGGGGGACCATGGTGAACTCCGGAGTTGGCGGCTGTTTGCGCAGCGCGCTAGGCAAGGCGGCGGCCCGTGGCAAGGCGCAGNCGCACGCTTATTACGCTTCTTATAAGCGGATCGGTCAGATCAGACCCTTGGCACGCAGCGAGACGTGGCCACTGCGACCAACGATTACATGGTCGTGTACGGTAACGCCGAGCAGGCGACCGGCTTCTGCGATCCGGGCGGTGATGGCGATGTCCGCACGGCTTGGTTCGGGATTTCCGCTGGGATGATTATGCACGAGGATCAGCGCGGTTGCGCCGATNTCGAACGCCTTGCGGATGACTTCACGCGGGTGNATNGCCGCTTCATCGATCGACCCTTCGGCGAANTGNTGGTCNAGGATGAGGCGGTTTTGCGCGTCGAGATAAAGGACGCGCACCCGTTCGTGGTTGAGATGGGCCATATCGACAGCGAGATAGTCCAGCAGAGCCTGCCAGCTGCCCAGTACCGGTTTGTCCTGCACCGCCCCGCGCGCCATCCGCCTGGTCGCGAGGCTGACGGCATGAAGTGCAGCCACGCTCGCTTCGCCCATGCCCTTGACCTGCTTCAAAGCCTGTGGATCTGCAGCCAGAACAGCGGCGAACGACCCGAATTGGGCGATCAGGTTCTTGGCCAGTGGCTTGGTGTCGCCCTGCCTTATCGCTGCGAACAGGAGGAATTCNAGCAGCTCGTAATCGGCGAGCGCTTCGGGTCCGCCGGTAAGCAGTCGATCGCGCAATCGAGCGCGATGACCGGCCCCCGCATGGCCCGCCGAATTATTCGATTCCTCCGGCAACCATTCCCCCATGCACGGCGTTTCGACCACTTGCATTGCCTTTCACGGGCTGCTGGCGCAAGTGGGGTTCGATGGAGCGGGACGCTGACGACAATGCCATGGCGGAGGGCGCCGATTCCATCCGGCGCGCGAGATGGCGCCAGAAACGCTGGGCTATTCCGAGTGTTCTGCTTGCCCTGCTGATCGCTGCAGGGATCGCCGCATGGTTTTCGCGCGAAAGCATTGTCGACGATATTATTCGCGACCAGCTCGAAGCCAACAATATCCCCGCGACGTACACTATCGACCATGTGGGCGGCCAGACGCAGGAACTGTCAAACGTGGTCCTTGGCGATCCGGATGCGCCGGACTTTACCGCTAAGCGAATCATCGTGCAATTGCGCCACCGGCTGGGCGTGCCGGAGATCGGCAGCGTCACCCTGGTCGAGCCGCGTCTTTTCGGAACGTACCGTAATAACGAACTGAGCTTCGGTTCGCTCGACACGCTGATATTTGCGCCGAGCGAGGGTCCGGGCGGGCTTCCCAATCTGAACGTCGCAATTCGCGATGGACGTGGGCTGATCGAAACGGATTATGGCCCCGTCGGGCTTAAAATGGTCGGTTCGGGATTGGCCAGCCATGGCTGGGACGGGACGCTTGCTGCGATTGCGCCAAACCTTCGGCTGCCAGGCTGTGAGGCCGGTCGGACCAGCGCGTATGGAAAAATAACCAGCACGTCCGGCGAACCGAAATTCGTCGGCCCGGTGCGGCTCGCTTCTCTGAAATGCGACGCGCAGGCTCTCGATCTGGCCGAATACGAGATGAATCTGACAGTCGAGGCGGACAATCGCCTGCGTAATCCGTCGATCGAGGCACGGATCGAAGGCGGCGACACGCGGCTCGCGGAGAATTCTGCTGCAGCCATCATCGGCACGATTCGCGCGCAGATCCGCGACCAGTCGACCACCGCCCGCTTTTCACTGGCGGCCCGCGGTGTCGAAACGCCGCAGGCAATGGCGGCTGTGCTGACGGCAGATGGACAGTTACGCGCGAACGAAGGGTTCAAGCGCGTGCAGGTCGAGAGCAATCTTGAAGGCAATGGTCTGCGGCTCGGCAGCGACCTGGTCGCGGCAGTCGAGGCGCTGGCGCAAACCGGCGATGGCACGCTGATCGCGCCGCTGACCCGCAAAATGGCGAATGCGTTGCAGGCCGAGACCCGCGGAAGCGCGCTATCCGCCGACCTGCGTATCAGGACAGAACCCGGCACCTATTCCCTTTTCGCGCCAAGGGCAGAGCTGCGCGGCGGCAGTGGTGCGCGGCTGGTTTCCCTATCGCGCGTCGAAATCGCGTCCCGGGGCGGTGAGACGCCTAGGATCGCAGGCAATATCGCGACCGGCGGCGCCAATATGCCGCGCATATCTGGCCGGATGGAACGAGGCGAGGGCGGCAGTTCGATTTTTCGCCTTGCGATGGAGCGGTACGAAGCAGACGATTCCGCCCTTGCCATCCCGCAGATGACCATCGCCCAGCAAAGCGGCGGCGCCCTTGGATTTTCGGGCCGGGTGCTGGCAAGTGGCAAGCTGCCGGGCGGGGCGGCGACCAACTTGTTGTTACCCGTCGACGGTCGCTATGAGGGTGGGAACATCGCCTTGTGGCGCTCGTGCACGGATATCCGGTTCGACCGTCTCGAACTGGCCAATCTTTCATTCGAAAAGCGTGGGCTGACGCTGTGTCCTGCACGGGGCCGGGCAATCATGAACGCGGGCGCTGACGGAATTCGCATAGCCGCGGGTGCGCCATCGCTAGATCTGCAGGGCCATCTCGGTGAAACCCCGATCCGACTTGCGTCGGGACCGGTCGGCTTTGCCTATCCCGGCGTCATGACGGCACGTGAAATCGAAGTATCGCTGGGCCCTGTAGAGACGGCCAGCCGCTTCAACGTGTCTGGCCTGGAGGCGAGGTTCGGCGACGATATCGCAGGGACGTTCACGGATGCGGACGTGATGCTGGCGGCCGTGCCAATGGATCTGAACAAGGCCGAGGGGAACTTGCGTTTCGCCGACGGTCGGCTGACAATCAATGGTGCCGACTTCACATTGGTGGACCGCAATGCTTCGCCCCGGTTCGAGCCGCTGATCGCGCGCGATGCCAGGTTGATACTGATCGACAATGTCATCGCCGCGCAGGCACAATTGCGAAATCCCGCAAGCGACCGGCTGGTGACAACCGTCGACATTCGGCACGATTTGCAGAGCGGTGCCGGTCGTGCCGATCTCGATGTTCCTGGGCTGCAGCTGGACGGCGAGCTTCAGCCGGGCGAGATTTCCCGTCTTGCGCTGGGCGTCATCGCCAACACCAAGGGCATCGTGACCGGCACGGGCCGGATCGACTGGGCACCGAACGGCACCATCAAAAGCACGGGTAGCTTTTCGAGCGATGATCTCGATTTTGCCGCAGCGTTCGGGCCTGTCGAGGGGGCCAGTGGCACGATCGAGTTCGTCGATCTGCTGAATCTGACGACCGCACCGGGCCAGAAGATCCGTGTCGCATCGGTAAATCCCGGCGTGGAGGTCTTCGATGGCGAGGTCGAGTTTCAATTGCGCAATGGCGAGTTGCTGGCGGTTTCCGGGGGCAGCTGGCCCTTCATGGGCGGACAGCTGATCTTGCGCGATGTCGACCTCAATCTGGGGGTCAGCGAAGAGCGCCGTTACCTGTTCGAGATCGTCGGCCTGGATGCGGCCGTGTTCATGACGCAGATGGATCTAGAGAACATATCCGCTACCGGACTTTTCGACGGAACGGTGCCGATCGTGTTCGATGCCGCGGGCAACGGACGAATCGATACCGGCGTGCTGATATCCCGTCCGCCAGGGGGGAACATTTCCTATGTAGGCGATCTGACCTACGAGGATCTGTCGCCCATCGCGAACTTCGCCTTCGATGCACTGAAGAGCCTCGACTACACGCAGATGCGAGTGGTCATGGAAGGCCCCCTGACGGGCGAGATCGTTACGCGGGTGCGGTTCGACGGCGTGAGCCAGGGCAAGGGCGCCAAATCGAATTTCATCACGCGGCGACTAGCGGCACTGCCTCTGCAATTCCGTATCAACANCAAGGCGCAGTTCTACCAGCTGATGACCAGCCTGAAATCGCTGTACGATCCGGCCGCAGTACGCGATCCACGCGAACTGGGTCTGCTGTCCGACGACGGAACACGTTTCCTGAGGCGCTCGATCACTGGCGAGGAAGCGCCACCCGAAATCGGTCCGGACGACATCATTCCGGATGAACCCACCATTCAGGAGCAGGAAAGCGAGTGAGGGCTATGAACCATGCCAAATTGACCGGGAGGATGGCTGCCGCCATGCTTGTCACAGTCGCGCTCGGGGGATGCATAACGGTGAATGCGCCCGAAAAGCCGATCGTGATCGAGCTGAACGTCAACATCCGCCAGGAAGTAATCTATCGGCTCGCGGAAGATGCGGGCAATACGATAGAGGACAATGCGGATATCTTCTGATGGGTGACATGATGAACAAGGTAAAGAAATCGGTTCTCGCGGCAGCAGCCGTGGCTACGGCATTTGGTGGGTTCGCAGCGCCAGCTTTCGCGCAGCGCGATCCTGCCTATGCCGCTGCCCGCGCGGATGGCGAGATCGGCGAGAAGATGGATGGCTATCTCGGCATCGTGGGTGCGGAAACGCCCGCGCTGCGCAAGATCGTCAACGACATCAATATAAAGCGCCGGGCCGTTTATTCGGATCGGGCCAAGGCGAACAATGCGACGCTCGAGGAATATGCGCTGACGGCTGGTTGCCAGGCGATCCTGGCCACCAAGCCGGGCGAGAAATACCAGGCGCCGAACGGCAGCTGGGAAACCCGCGGTGCGGGCGCTCCGCAACGCGATCCGCGCTGCCCGTAGGATTCGGACCTCGCACTCTTTCACGGCCTCTTGCTCCCGATACGGGAGCGAGAGGCTTTTTTGCGACACGACGGCTCTTTCCGGACCTTCCTCGTGTTGACTCGCCACACCCCCCCTTCTAAGGGGGCGGCGCCCTTGGCGGGCAAGTCCCTGCGCGTGCCGCGCAACCCCCTTCAAAGGAGCAAGGCATGAGCGACGACAAACCCGCACGGGAACCAATCGAGGAGGACGCGCGGATCGATGCGCTGGAAAAGCGGCTTGCAGCCGCCCAGCAGCGCGAAGAACAGCGTAACCTTCCCAAGGCTTCCGGGGCCGATGCGAACTATCGCAGCGGTAACCGGGTTCTTGCGGATCTTCTCGGGGGGCTTCTTGGTGGTGCGGTCATCGGTTATGCCATCGGGTATTTCACGGGGACCAATCCATGGGGTCTGTTGGTCGGCCTGTTCCTCGGAATAGTGGTCGCCTTCAGGAACATTATCCGTGCGGCAAACCAGCGCCCCGAAGAATGATCCCATCGTGGGGCTTCCGGGGCGTTAGTTACAGGATCTAGGGACTAGTAGAGACGTGGTAGCCGAGCAGGCCAAAGTCGATCCGATGCATCAGTTCACCATCGAACCGCTNGCCGGTTCGGGTGGCTGGGAAATCGCCGGCTACAACATCGCCTTCACCAATTCCGCGCTGTGGATGCTGATCACCACCGTGGTGCTCTTCATNTTCGTGCTGGGTGGCATGAAGCGCGAGCTGGTGCCCGGGCGCTGGCAGATGACGGTGGAAACCTTNACCGGTTTCATCGACAATATGCTGGAAGCCAATATCGGTAAGGCGGGCCGCAAATATGTNCCCTATGTCTTCAGCCTCTTCATGTTCATCCTCTTCGCNAACATCCTCGGTCTGATGCCGCTGGGCGTGATCGGGCTNCACCCGTTCACCTTTACCAGCCACTTCACCGTGACCGGCGTGCTCGCGATCATCAGCTTTGCGATCGTCCTGCTGGTTGGTTTCTGGAAGCANGGCCTCCATTTCTTCAGCCTGTTCGTGCCGCATGGCACGCCGCTGCCGATGATCCCGATCATNGCGCCGATCGAGTTCATCTCGTTCATGGTGCGCCCGTTCAGCCTNGGCCTGCGTCTGTTCGTGGCCATGATGGCCGGACACGTNTTGCTCGAAGTCTTGTCGAGCTTCGTGATCGACGGTACGAACGCGGGCATCCTGTGGAGCGGCGTCGTCGGCTTGCCGAGCTTCCTTCTCATGATCGGCATCTGTGCGCTGGAACTGCTGGTTGCAGGCATCCAGGCCTATGTCTTCGCTCTTCTGACGTCGCTGTACATCAACGACGCCGAGAACCTTCACTAGTCTTCAATTAATCAATCTGATTTCCCAAAGGAGTTTGTCATGGAAATGGAAGCTGCAAAGCTCATCGGTGCTGGCCTCGCTGCAATCGGTGCCGGTATGGCTGCGATCGGCGTTGGTAACGTCTTCGGTTCGTTCCTCGAAAGCGCTCTGCGCAATCCGGGTGCTGCCGACGGCCAGCAGGGCCGCCTGTTCATCGGCTTCGCCGCTGCCGAACTTCTCGGCCTGCTGGCGTTCGTCGTTGCCATGATCCTGATCTTCGTCGCTTAATCGACGCAATCGGATTTGAGCCGGTCGGGATAACCCCGGCCGGCCCACGAATTTTCGTACCCGCCTTTCGAGAGCTGCAATGCCCCAGATAGCACAGCTTGCCGAAACATGGTCCAGCCAGGTCTTCTGGTTATTGGTCTTCTTCGGCATAACCTTCTTCGTCATCGGCCGCGGCATGGTGCCCAAGGTGATGGAAACCGTCGCCCAGCGCGATGGCCAGATCGCTGCAGACCTTGCTGCCGCAAAGGCTGCTCGTGATGCAGCCGACGCAGAAGAAGAAGCGTGGCGGGTTCGTGAGAACGAGAACCGCGCAGCTGCGCAGGCAATCGTCGCCAAGGCCAAGGATGAGGCAGCCGCCAAATCCGAGAGCAAGTTGAAAGCGGCTCAGTCGCGCCTCGACAAGAAGCTGGCCGAAGCCGAAACCCGCATTGCCGAAGCCCGCACTGCCGCGCTGACCGAGGTTGAATCGGTTGCCGTCGAGGCTGCGCAGGATATCGTGGCACGCCTGGCCGGTGCCAAGGTGACCAAGCCTGCAGCCGCCAAGGCCGTCAAGGAGGCGATGAACCATGGCTAATGTCGCCCCGGAAGTATTCGCCACCGAATCTGCCGACACCTTCGTCGAGGCGGGGCATGGCGGTGCACCGACGCATTCCGAGCCCGAACTGTTCGGTCTCGCGCCGTTTCAGATTGTTTCGGTCGCGATGTTCGTTCTGCTGCTGATCGCGTTTTTCGGCGCGAAGGTACACAAGTCCATCGGCAGTGGGCTGGACGGCAAGATCGCCGCCATCNAGGAGCAGCTCGACGAGGCGAAACAACTTCGCGCCGAAGCCGAAACGCTGCGCCAGGAATATGCNGACAAGATCGCCGGCGCCGAAAAGGANGCTGAAGCCATGCTNGCCAATGCGCNGCATGAGGCGGATGCNCTTCTCGAGAAGGCTGAAGCCGACAGCAAGGCAATGGTCGAGCGCCGTAAGCGNATGGCGGAAGACAAGATNTCCGCTGCCGAGCGCGAGGCNGTGGAAGATGTGCGCAATCGTGCCGTCAACGCTGCNACGGCNGCAAGCCGCAAGCTGATCGCAGAAAAGCACGACGCCGANGCNGACAAGGCATTGGCCGACAAGGTCATCGCGGGCATCTGANCCGCGAACGNACCTGTCTGAGAATATTCGAGAGGGCGGTCCGTGGGGCCGCCCTTTTCGATTCAGGGTTCGAGGACGAGCTTGCCGATGATTTCGCCGCGTTGCATCGTTTCGAATGCTTCGCGCCAGGATGTGAGCGGTAGTCTGCGGTGGATATGGGGCACTATACGCCCTTCCTGCGCCAGACGATCGATTGCGTCNGCAATTCGTGCGCCNCNATCGGGAAAGCGGCGCNCATATTCGCCTGCGCGTACACCGACGACCGAGAAGCCCTTGATCAATGGAATGTTGACGGCAATTTCCGGAATGCGGCCGGAAACGAAGCCGATCACGAGAAGCTTTCCACCAAAGGTCACGCAGCGCGTACTTTCGTCGAAGACATCCCCGCCGATGGGATCANAGACCAGATCGCACAGGCGGCCATCGGTGATTTCNGCAACGTCCTCCCTGAAGCGNCCGGTATTGCAGATCGCTGCGTGGGGTTTGGCAATCGTGTGNAGTTGCTCGAGNTTGTCNGCNCTGNGAGTTGCGGCGATGACTTGCGCTCCCATCGCGCGAGCAAGGTCGCACGCNGCAAGACCCACGCCGCCGCTGGCCCCGTGGACNAGAACGGTCTGTCCGGCCCGCAGTCCGCCGATTTCGACGAGGGCCACATATGCGGTTTGGTAAGCGGCTCCCATTGCGGCCGCGCTNGCGAANTCCAGACCGGCNGGAATGGTCCGGAGCGAGGCNGCGGGGAGGGCGGCATATTCNGCAAANGCNCCCGTCTTGGCNCCGCCGCGCACTTTGTCGCCCGGCNTGAGCCCACTCGCNTNCGGTGCTTCGACGACTTCGCCGGCCATTTCGAGCCCGGACACGAACGGCACNTCGGGTTTGAATTGNTATTTGCCCTGCGTCATCAGCAGGTCGGGATAATTCAGCGAAGCGGCGCGCACGCGTATCAGGATTTCTCCTTGGGGCCTCTCGATTTCGGCGAGTTCGACACCTGACAGATCGGGTGAAAGATGGCGAACCAGAACAGCCTTCATCGNGTCAGTCTGCANCNTCGCTNTGANCGACCCGNGCCCNGACNGCGGNNATNAGTTCGTCGATCGAGCTGACCTGTTCGATATCGTAATNTTCCGCGGTGATGTCGACNTTGCCCTTTCGCCAGAAGCCATCNGGGCAATANAGGATGACCTTGNCGCTTTGCGCGTGAAGNCCAAGTTCCATCAAGCTCACGGGACTTTTGGTCCCTGGCGCGAGGTACATCACGATGATGTCGGCATTATCGAGTGCGTGGAGCTCCCATTCGACCTGCCTGCGAAATTCCGGATTGTCGGCGNTAGGAAGCCAGGCTGGGTCCCAGTCNGCTCTGCGCGGATTCAGCAATACGACCGNGGCCNGCTGAAGTGCCTCNATGATCTCGCNCTGCCANTCGCGNGCTNCNCCCATNTCGATGCTACCGCCGAGNAACACGCGCAANCGACCGTCGGCTTCCGGCAANGGNTNGGGTGACGTGANGACGGTGGATGTCGATTGCGGCGCAGCTGAAAGGGGCTCGCTCCCGATTCCGANAGATCCGCAAATNAGGGCGGACACCGCCGCCAGCTGAAGCAAATGCATNGTCAGAANTTNTCNTTNGCCGCACGTAGCGCAGCGAAAGTTTCGGATGGGCTGTTTCCGCCCCANCGGTCGCGCATATAGGCCTTGTCTGCGCGAAGAAAGGGATTGGTTTCCAGTTCGCGCGACAGGATGGTGGGNACTGTCGGTTCGCCCNTNGCNCGCTTTTCATCNATGCGGTTCGCGTAGAGTTTCAGTTCGGTGTTGTCCGGATCGGCATGCAGCGCGAATTTGGCATTGGCTTGCGTGTANTCATGCGCGCAATACAGCATGGTGTTGTCGGGCAGCTGGCGGATACGGTCGAGGCTGTTCCAGAACTGTTCGGGTTCGCCTTCGAACATGCGGCCGCAGCCAAGGGCGAAGACGCTGTCGCCTACGAAGGCCATGTCNGCCTCTGCCAGATAAAATGCGATGTGTCCGTTGGTATGGCCGGACACGTCGATTACGCGGGCCGTCCAGTCGCCCAGGGATACGCTGTCNCCGTTACCGACGATGCGATCNATCGGGCTGAGCTTCTCNACNTCTTGAGGTGCAGTGATGGTCGCACCGGTCGCTTCGACGATCGTCTTGTTGCCACCGGCGTGATCGGGGTGCCAGTGGGTGTTCCAGATCTGGGTTATCTTCCAGCCCCTGGCGTCCGCCTGTTTCAGATATTCCGCGCCATCGGGCGTGTCGATCGCGGCGGTTTCCCCGCTGGCGGGATCGTGGAGGAGGTATCCGTAATTATCGGACAGGCACGGGAATTGATGAACTTCGAGCATGACGGCCAATGTAGTTTGCCTTGGCGCCATAGGAAAGGCCCGCCTGCTCGAGTGAGCGGGCGGGCCTTNCTGATTACCCTGAGAAGGGAGANAAGAGCTTAGTCTTCCTTCTTCTTCAGCGCTTCGCCGAGGATGTCGCCGAGCGAGGCACCCGAATCCGACGAACCGAACTGTGCAACAGCTTCCTTCTCTTCGGCGATCTGACGCGCCTTGATCGAGAAGTTGGGCTTCTTCGAGCGATCGAAGCCGGTGACCATCGCGTCGACCTTGCCGCCAACCTGGAAGCGGTCGGGACGCTGTTCGTCGCGGTCGCGGCCGAGGTCGCTACGCTTGATGAAGCCGGTNGCGCCGTCTTCGCCAACCTGAACTTCGAGGCCGCCATCGCGGACTTCGAGNACGGTGACAGTGACGGTTTCGCCCTTGCGCAGGCTGCCCGAGGCACCTGCTTCGGTCGGCGCACCCTTTTCGAGCTGCTTCATGCCGAGGCTGATGCGCTCCTTGTCGGTGTCGACATCGAGAACGACGGCTTCGACCTGCTCGCCCTTGCGGTGCAGGGCGAGGGCGTCTTCACCCGAGATGCCCCATGCGATGTCCGACATGTGAACCATGCCGTCGACATCGCCATCGAGGCCGATGAACAGGCCGAATTCGGTAGCGTTCTTGACTTCGCCTTCGACCTTCGAGCCAACCGGATGCTTNTCGGCGAACTCTTCCCACGGGTTGCGCTGGGCCTGCTTGAGACCGAGGCTGATGCGACGCTTTTCGCTGTCGACTTCCAGGACCATGACTTCGACTTCCTGCGAGGTCGAGACGATCTTGCCCGGGTGGACGTTCTTCTTGGTCCAGCTCATTTCCGAAACGTGGACCAGGCCTTCGATGCCCGGTTCGATTTCGACGAACGCGCCGTATTCGGTGATGTTGGTGACGGTGCCCGTCATCTTCATGCCGATCGGGTACTTGGCGGCAACGCCATCCCACGGATCGCTTTCGAGCTGCTTCATGCCGAGGCTGATGCGCTGCGTATCTTCGTTGATGCGNATGATCTGNACGGTCACGGTCTGGCCGATTTCGATCATTTCGCTCGGGTGGTTGACCCGCTTGTAGCTCATGTCGGTGACGTGCAGCAGGCCGTCGATGCCGCCGAGGTCGACGAAGGCACCGTAATCGGTGATGTTCTTCACGACGCCGTCGATCACTTCGCCTTCGGCCAGTTTGTCGATCAGCTCGCTGCGCTGTTCGGCGCGGGTTTCTTCGAGAACCGCACGGCGCGAAACGACGATGTTACCGCGGCGGCGGTCCATCTTGAGGATCTGGAAGGGCTGCGCCATGTCCATGAGCGGGGTGACGTCGCGCACGGGGCGGATGTCGACCTGCGAGCCGGGCAGGAAGGCCACGGCGCCGTCGAGGTCGACGGTGAAGCCACCCTTGACGCGACCGAAGATGCGGCCTTCGACGCGCTTGCCTTCGCCGAATTCGCTTTCGAGCTTGTCCCAGGCGGCTTCGCGGCGGGCGCGGTCGCGGCTGAGCATTGCTTCGCCTTCGGCGTTTTCAACGCGATCGACGAACACTTCGACTTCGTCACCGACGCCGGGNGCGGTTTCGGTTTCGGAGCGCTGGAATTCCTTGAGATCGACGCGGCCTTCGCTTTTCAGGCCGACATCGATGTGTGCCATACCGTTTTCGATGGCGGTGACGGTGCCCTTAACGACGCGGCCTTCGAAGCCTTCGTCGCCGGCGCCGCCGAGCTGCTCGTCGAGCATTTTCGCGAAATCATCGCGAGTGGGATTGGCTGCAGTTGCCATATGTGAGTAGTCCTAACGTTCGTTTTGCTACCGGCCACCGGTTTTCCCGGGGTCTTTACCCGTCTCTGCGCACCATTACGCAGGCCAACGGGGCAAGAGGCCGAATACCGCGCGGGGCCGAATGCCTTCGCACGGGTCCTTCAATCGACAGATTGCATGAACGGGCGCGCGCCTAGGCGAAACCGGTCGTAAAAGCAAGCGAATTGCAACGCCGCGACCGAGACATGGACCGCCTGTTACACTGTCCAAGGGGCAATAATATCGGGCGGGCGGCGAAGTGGCATTGGGCTGGGCTGGGGAGCCTCGACAGAAGGCAGCGGTACGAGGCTGGCGTGCCACCGTAATGGGTGTGTAGGAAAGCCCTAGTTTGCGCCCGTCGCCTGTTTCACCGCCTCTATCGCTGCCGAAATTGCTTCGTCCCTGTCGAGGGCGCTGGTGTCGATCACCATCGCATCTTCGGCCGGAACCAGCGGAGCNACTGCCCGGCTGCGATCGCGTTCGTCACGCCGGCGGAGATCGTCCTGAATTTCCAGCAACGTAACGCCGGCGCCCCGTTCCCGCATTTCGAGGAAGCGGCGTTGCGCGCGGGCTTCCACGCTGGCGGTCACGAATAATTTCGCTTCCGCTTCCGGTGCGATGACCGTGCCGATATCGCGCCCGTCGAGGACAGCGCCGCCAGCCTGTTCGGCGAACTTGCGCTGGCGGTCGAACAGGGCCTGGCGCACGGGCGGATGGACCGAGACGCGGCTTGCCAGGCCGCCGGTTTCTTCGTCGCGCAGTTGCGGGTCGTTCAGAAGCGTATCGGGAAAAGCGCAACCCGCCAGGGCGTCCCCGCCGTTGTCGGGATCGCCCCCATCGAGGAAAACCTGTCTGCCGACCGCACGGTAAAGAAGGCCGGTATCGAGATGGGGCAGGCCGAAATGCGCGGCGAGTGCCTTGGCAATCGTGCCCTTGCCGGAAGCGGTCGGCCCGTCGACGGCGATAATCATGCCTGCGTCCTGCGGGAGCGGAGCGCCTTGGCAAGACCCCAAATCGCAATTGCGGCCCAGAATCCTTCGAGAACAAGGCTGGGCCAGTTCGTATGGATTAGCAGTGAAACGGTCAAAAGGGCCGCGCCCGCAAGATTGGTGCCGTGAAGAATATAGGGATTTGGGTCTTCCTTCCACGTGAGATAGCCATAGGCGCCGATAATGCAGGCCATGCCCACAAAGCCCACCGCAGTATAGATGTCGATATCGATCATGAGGACGCAGCGTCCAGCAGCGCGGTAAAATTAGGAAAGCTGGTGGCGATTGGTTCCACATCGTCGATTTCGACACCGTCACTGCTGACGAGACCGGCNATTGCCATGCTCATGGCGATGCGGTGATCNAGATGNGTTTCAANCTTCGCNTTGGCGGTCCCGCGAAGAGGCAAGCCGCCGCTGCCNTCGATCACGAGGCCNTCGTCGCGTTCTTCCACGTTCACGCCGGATGCCGAGAGCGCGGCAGCCATGGCNGANAGGCGGTCGCTTTCCTTGACACGCAANTCGTCGAGCCCGCTGGTGACGGTCGTGCCGCTNGNCNTGGCGGCTGCGACGAACAGGATCGGGAANTCATCGATCATGCTGGGCGCGATGGCGGGNTCGACGTCGATCCCCNTGAGGGCGGCGTGGCGCACGCGAAGATCGGCGACCGGTTCNCCGCCGACGTCGCGTTCGTCCAGCTTCTCTATATNTGCGCCCATCTGTTCGAGGACNGNNAATATGCCGCTTCGTGTCGGATTGAGCCCGACATTCTCGATCACCAGATCGCTGCCTGGTACNACNNTGGCGGCAACGGCGAAGAAGGCNGCCGAAGACGGGTCNCCGGGNACGGTGATGTCGCAAGGGTGAAGNTCGGCGGGGCCGTGGATGCGGACCACTCGTTTGCCGTCNANTTCNTCGACGGTCAGATCCGCACCGAACCCGCGCAACATGCGTTCGGTGTGATCGCGCGTCGGNACCGGTTCGATCACNGTNGTGNTNCCCGGCGTGTTGAGNCCGGCNAGGAGAACCGCGCTCTTNACCTGAGCGCTGGCGACCGGCAGTTCGTAGGTNATGGGCACGGCNGGNTCCATCCCTTCCATNATNAGGGGGAGTGTGCCGCCGGGCGAAGCCGTAAAACTGGCCCCCATGGTCGACAGNGGGTCGATAACCCTGCCCATNGGCCGTTTCGANAGACTNGCGTCGCCGGTNAAAGCTGCGGTGATGCNGTGGCTTGCCACCANGCCCATCAGAAGNCNGGTCGATGTGCCGGAATTGCCCATGTCCAGCGCTTGTTCCGGCTGCAGCAGTCCCCCGACGCCAACTCCGTCGACAACCCAGTCGTCACCATCACGGTTGATCGTTGCGCCCATTGCGCGCAGGGCCGCGGCGGTGGCAAGAACGTCTTCGCCTTCGAGCAGNCCGNAAATGCGGCTGCGCCCGATGGCCAGCGCTCCGAACATCAAGGAGCGGTGNCTGATCGACTTGTCGCCGGGCACACGGATGCGTCCGGTCAAGGGGGCTGAGGGCAGAAAGCGGTGAGCGGTCACGAATGGGTATCCATATGAAGGCGGCGCTTTGACAGCGCACATGCGTTCTGGCAAGGCGCGCGCGCTGTTGATTCCTGCCCGGCAGGTACCCATCAATACAATTACGAATTCATGGCCCTGCGGCGCAATGCCGGGGGCGGCAAAGCCAAGGATTACACATGGTCAAACCTGAATGGGGCACCAAGCGGACCTGCCCGAACTGTGGCACCCGCTTCTACGATCTGAACAAGGAAGATCCCGTCACCTGCATCGAATGCGGTGAAGAATGGACGCCGGAACCGGTGCTCAAGTCCAAGCAGCCGATTCTGGCCGAAGAAGAAGCCAAGAAGAAGAANGACGCCGAAGCAGATAGCGATCTGGGCGGCGATGACGACGACGATCTGGATATCGATATCGACGAGGACGACGATTCTCCCGATAACGAAGTCGATCTCGGAGGTGACGACGATCTCGGCGTTGAAACGAAGTCGAAGGGCGACGACGACGACGTCGACGAGAGCTGATTTTTCTCTTGCGTTGCGCGGGGCGGCCTCATAAAGGGCTGCCTCCGCAAGGCTGGCGCGCCTCCCAGGGTGTGCCGTATGAAATGGCTCGGGGCCTTAGCTCAGCTGGGAGAGCGCTACAATGGCATTGTAGAGGTCAGCGGTTCGATCCCGCTAGGCTCCACCATTTCCGGATTTTCCGCCAGTCGGCAGATCCGTGTTCGAGTTTGATGGTAGCTTGCCGTGGCAACGGCGCCGGCTTGCTTCCACCACACCCGGGCAATAGTTTGGGTTTCATCGGGGAATTCCCCACGCTGGCCGACGAGTTCTCGTCCGCCGGCGTTTTTCGCGTTTATTCGGTCCGGCAACGGTTCGATGAGGAGTAACAGGCATGTTCGACAATCTGTCCGACCGCCTAGGTAATGTCTTCGATCGCCTGAAAGGGCGCGGAGCGCTGTCGGAAAGCGACGTGCGCGAAGCGATGCGCGAGATTCGCATCGCCCTGCTCGAAGCCGATGTCGCATTGCCGGTAGTTCGGCGCTTCATCGATGCGGTGACCGAAAAGGCGATCGGTTCGGAAGTCCTGAAGTCGGTTACGCCCGGGCAGCAGGTCGTCAAGATCGTCGACGACGAACTCACTGCCATGCTTGGCGGGGGTGAAGATGCCGATTCCAAGGACCGCGAACTGAATTTCGCTGCCAAGCCCCCGGTCGTCATCATGATGGTGGGCCTCCAAGGCTCGGGTAAGACGACGACGACGGCCAAGCTCGGCAAGCTGATCAAGGCCAAGCACGGCAAGAAGGCGCTGATGGCGTCGCTCGACGTGAACCGGCCTGCTGCGCAGGAACAGCTCAAGGTACTTGGCGAGCAGGTTGACGTGGCCACGCTGCCGATCATCGAGGGTCAGCAGCCGGTCGACATCGCTCGCCGCGCCATGGAAAGCGCCAAGCTGCAGTCGGCCGACGTGCTGCTGCTTGATACTGCGGGCCGTCTGCATGTCGACGAAGCGCTGATGGCCGAGATGAAGGCCATTGCCAGCGTCTCCACGCCGACCGAAGTCCTGCTGGTCGTCGACAGCCTTACCGGGCAAGACGCCGTCAACGTTGCTCAGAGCTTCACCGGCGAAGTGCCACTGACCGGCGTGGTGCTGACCCGGATGGATGGCGATGCGCGGGGCGGTGCGGCGTTGTCGATGCGGTACGTAACCGGCAAGCCGATCAAGTTTGCAGGTACGGGCGAGAAACTCGACGCGATAGAGGCGTTCGACCCCAAGCGCGTGGCGAGCCGCATCCTCGGTATGGGCGATGTCGTATCGCTGGTCGAGCGGGCTGCCGAAACCATCAAGCAGGACGAGGCCGAAGCGCTCGCCAAGAAGATGGCGCAGGGCAAGTTCGACCTGGAAGACCTGCGCATGCAGCTTCGTCAGATGCAAAACATGGGCGGCCTCGGCATGCTGGCCGGCATGTTGCCGGGCATGAAGAAGGCTAAGGCGGCAATGGCAGCGTCCAATATGGACGACCGGGTATTGCTGCACATGGATGCGATCATCGGATCGATGACGCCGAAGGAAAGAAAGCGCCCCGAATTGCTGAATGCCAAACGCAAGAAGCGTGTGGCGGCAGGTTCCGGAACGCAGGTGCAGGACGTCAACAAGGTGCTGAAGATGCACCAGGAGATGTCGCGCGCAATGAAGCAGATCAAGAAGATGGGCGGTCTCAAGGGCCTCGGCGCGCTGTTCGGCGGCGGGGGCTTGGGGGCAGCGATGCCCGGGCTCGGCGGTCCGGGCGGCATGCCCGGCATGGGCGGTGCAAAGGGTCCCGGTGTGGATCCCAGCACGCTTCCGCCGGACCTGCAGGACCTTCTCAAAAAGAAATAATTTCAGACGTTTATATTCGAAAGGTAATATCAAATGGCAGTTGCAATCCGTCTTTCGCGTGGTGGTGCCAAGAAGCGCCCCTACTATCGTATCGTGGTTTCGGACTCGCGTTCGGCACGTGACGGCAAGTATCTCGAGCAGATCGGCACCTACAACCCGATGCTGCCGAAGGATTCGGGCGAGCGCGTGAAGCTCAACGAAGACCGTGCCCGCCACTGGCTGTCGGTCGGTGCGCAGCCTTCGGACCGCGTCCATCGCTTCCTCGATGCCGCCGGTATCCTGGAGCGTGCAGCGCGCAACAACCCCAAGAAGGGTGAACCGGGCGAAGCCGCCAAGGAACGCGCCGAAGAAAAGGCCGCCAAGATCGCTGAAGCCGAAGAAGCCAAGAAGGCTGCCGAGGAAGAAGCCAAGACCGCTGCCGATGCTCCGGCTGAAGAAGCTGCCGCTGAAGAAGCTCCCGCCGAGGAAGCTGCAGCAGAAGAAGCACCGGCTGACGAAGCCGCTGAAAACAAGGGCGAGTAATCGCACCCATGTCGGACAAGCCCGTCACGCTGGCAGCCGTAACCGGCGCGCATGGTGTGGCGGGCGAAGTCCGTCTGAAGCTGTTCGGAGAGGGCGTGGACGCGCTCAAACCGCACAAGCGCTTCAACGAGGGCGCGCTGACCCTCGTAAAAATTCGCAGCGACAACAAGGGCGGTGCCATTGCGCGCTTTGCCGAGGTCATGGATCGGACTTCGGCCGAGCAGCTGCGTGGCACTGCCCTGTCTGTTTCCCGGGAGGTCCTGCCGGACCTTGAGGAAGACGAATTCTATTTTTCGGATTTGATCGATCTCGCGGTGGTCACGGTAGCGGGCGAGCCCGTCGGCCGCGTGTGTGCGGTCGAGAATTACGGCGCAACGGACATCATCGAGATCGAGAAGGCCGATGGCGCCAAGTTCATGGTGCCGCTGACCAAGCAGGCTGTCCCCGGGTGGGACGATGCCCGTCTTACGCTCAACGCCGATTTCGTGGATTAACGCCTGATCGGCTTCTGATCGGCCAAATGATTGCGGATCGTGGTCGCCGCGACGCCGGCCTGACCCATGGCGTGGCTGATCTGATCGAGACCGAGCACGACATCGCCGGCTGAGAACAGGCCGGGCACGCTGGTTTCCATGTGATCGCCGACGAGAATGCAGTCCCCTTCGCTGACATCTGCGCCGCAGGATCGGGCTAGACCTGAGCGAACGACCGAGCCGAGTGCCGGATAGACGGAATCGAATTCCAGCCAACCTTCAGCGGTTTCGACTGCCAGCTTGTCACCCCTGATTTCAAAGGCACCGCAAGGCCCTGCCACCCGCACGATGCCGGCATCCTCCAGCGCGCTGGAACAGGCATCCGAGAGGTCGTGATCGCCATGCGGCGAGATCAGCGTAAGATCGGTAGTGTAGCCACGTAAAAACTGTGCCTCCGCCGTGCCATGATCGCTAGTGCCGATCACACCGACGCGCTTGTCGGTAACCTCGTAGCCATCGCAGACCGGGCAATAGCGNAGNAGCCCCCTTGCCAGTGCTTCCTGATGAAGTTGATCGTCGATCCCCTGCGGCCGGTTATTTACCACGCCTGTGGCCAGCAGGACCGTGCGGGCTCTGTACTCTTCATCATCGCAGGAAACGATGAAGCAGTCGGTGTCTTTCGCCAGATCGGTAACGCGTTTGGGTTCACGCAAAGCCCCATGCTTTGCCGCCTGTTCGCGCATTCGGTCGAGCAGGTCTTCACCATGGATACCGTCTGGAAAACCCGCATGGTTGTGGCTGGTCGGTATCCANCTCGCNCGACTGGTGCCGCAATCGAACATGCGGATGGCAAGGTGAAAGCGTGCCAGATAGATCGCGGCGGTGAGCCCGGCAGGCCCGGCCCCCACGATAATGCAATCGTCGATTTGGTCGGTCATCCGCAAGTAAACGCCGGGATGGCAAAGCCGTGCCCGGCGGGCTATCGGGCCGGGCATGACATTTGCGGCCACCATTCTCACCCTCTATCCCGAGATGTTTCCTGGCCCCCTGGGTATCAGCCTGGCCGGTCGNGCTCTGGAACGCGGAGACTGGTCCTGCGAAACGGTGCAGATCCGCGACTTTGCGAAAGACAGGCACAGGACGGTCGATGATACGCCGGCCGGGGGCGGGGCAGGGATGGTATTGAAGCCCGATGTTATCGGGGCTGCTCTTGCCAGCGTGGGCGAAGGCAGGCCGGTCCTCGCCATGACGCCGCGCGGCAAGCCGATCAGTCAGGCGCGCATCCGCGAGATCGCGCAGGGTCCCGGCGTCGCTGTACTGTGCGGCAGGTTCGAAGGCTTCGACGAGCGGATTTTCGAAGCTTTCCCGCAGGTCGAAGAGGTCAGCCTGGCCGATATCGTCCTCTCGGGCGGAGAACCGGCCGCGCTCGCCATACTCGACGCTTGCATTCGCTTGCTCCCCGGCGTAATGGGCGCGCCCGATAGCGGAGTCGAAGAGAGCTATGAAAACGGCCTCATCGAATACCCGCAATATACCCGACCTCAGGAATGGGAAGGGCGCACGATCCCTGAAGTGCTGCGATCGGGGGATCATGCGAANATCGCTGCTTGGCGCAAGGCAAGGAGCGAAGACGATACACGGTTACGCAGGCCGGACCTTTGGGAGCGTTATAGTGACGCTCGGGACCGATCTGCCTCTGGCGCGCGGCGAAAAGACTAAGGATATGGTTCGATGAACCTCATTCAGCAGCTCGAGGCCGAAGCCGTCGAGAACCTGGGAAAAGATATTCCGGCATTCCGTGCCGGTGACACCGTTCGCGTTGGCGTGAAGGTTATCGAAGGCACGCGCGAACGCGTCCAGATGTTCGAAGGCGTCGTGATCGCCCGTTCGAACCGCTCGATCAACAGCAATTTCACTGTCCGCAAGATGAGCTTCGGTGAAGGCGTGGAACGTGTGTTCCCGCTCTATTCGCCGATCGTCGACAGCATCACCGTCGTTCGTCGCGGTATCGTGCGTCGCGCCAAGCTGTACTATCTGCGTGGCCGTACCGGTAAGCGCGCTCGTATCGCCGAGCGTCGCGACAACGCCCCGAAGGCGTAAGCAGACACGAGTTTCTTCACGCGAGAGATCGAAGGGCGGCCTCCCGATCGGGAGGCCGCCCTTTTTCGTACGTTCAGCCTGCCGACTTACCGGAGATCCGGAACAATAGGGTATGGGTTTGCGGGCCGCTTGCGCTTGCGCGCGCGCTTGTCCATCAAGCATCGCATTGATGGAGGAAAAGAAATTGCGTCATCTGACCCTCGCAGCCGCACTGTCTTTGAGCACATGTCTGTCTGCGCCCCTTGCTGCCCAATCGACGGAGACCGCGCCCATGGAGCTGACTTTCGAACGTGTATTCGCCTCGCCAGGCCTCGATGGGCCCACGCCGCGGGCGGTCAAGCTTTCGCCGGACGGGCGCTACCTGAGCGTGCTGCGCAACCGCGAAGATGACCGCGAGCGCTACGATCTGTGGGCTTTCGATCGCGAGGCGGGACAGTGGGCCATGCTGGTCGACAGCAAGGCGCTGGGCAGCGGACGGGAGTTGTCCGAAGACGAGAAAATGCAGCGCGAGCGCGCGCGTGTCGGCAATCTGAAGGGCATTATCGATTATCAATGGACCGAAGATGGTACGGGCGTGCTGGTCCCGCTCGACGGTGACCTCTATCTTGCGCGCCTGGGCGGCGATGTGGTGCGGCTGACGGATACCGAGGAAAGTGAACTCAATCCGGCGCTCAGTAGCAAGGGNCGNTACGTCTCNTTCGTGCGGGATCGCCAGCTCTGGGTTGGCGAGGTAGGCGCCGATGCGCAGCCGATCACCCCGAAAGAGGGCGAAGCGATCCGCTGGGGTGAGGCGGAGTTCGTCGCTCAGGAAGAAATGAGCCGCCACACCGGATATTGGTGGAGCCCGGATGACCGACGGGTCGCCGTNGANCGGTTCGACGAAAGCATGGTCGGNATCGTTACGCGCGCCGCCATCGGGGCGACCGGGACAAAGGTGTTCGATCAGCGNTACCCGGTCGCAGGCAGCCAGAATGCCAAGGTCGAACTCTTNGTCATGAACCCCGATGGGGGCGACCGGGTCGAGGTCGACTTGCGCANCAACCAGTCACCCGANTATTACAATGCCAAAGATCCCGACGATTTCTATCTGGCACGGGTAGACTGGGCGCCCGATGGCCGGGCGCTGTACGTGCAGCGCCAGAACAGACAGCAGACATGGATGGATGTGCTGAAGGTGGACCCTTCCACTGGAGCGAGCGAGATCGTGCTGCAGGAAGAAGTATCGCAGGCCCATTCAGGCAAAGGATACTGGATCAACCTGTCCGACAATTACCGCATTCTCGATAACGGGGATCTGATCTGGTGGTCCGAACGCGATGGCTTCGGACATTTGTATCGATATCTCGGTGACGAAGGGTGGCGCGGCTATCAGCGGCTGACCAAGGGTAACTTCGTTGTAACCAAACTGGTGGGCGTGAACGAACAGGATGGACACTTGTTCTACCTTGCGACCAGCGAAGACGACCCGCTTGAACAGCATGTCTATTCTCTCGATCTCGATGCGGAAGGCCCAGCGACGGCCCAGCGTCTGACGGAGCCCGGCTTCATGCATACGGCTAAGATGGATGCGAAGGGGCAGACGTTGCTGATTACCCGTTCCAGCGACAATTCCCCGCCGCAGACCTATATTGCCGATGAGCAGGGCAACCGCCTCGCCTGGGTCGAGGAAAATGCTCTCGATTCCGATCATCCCTATGCGCCATATCTCTCCAGCCATCGACCGGTGGAATACGGCACTATCGAGGCCGATGATGGCACTCCGCTTTACTGGGAAATGGTCACACCGGAACTGGCGCCGGGCAAACGGTATCCCGTCTACTTCTACCATTATGGCGGGCCCGGGCCGCAGGTCGTGAACAAGGGCTGGGATGGCGCGCTGCGGCAGGCGATCGTCGACAAGGGCTATATCTGGTTCACGCTCGACAATCGCGGCAGCGCCAATCGCGGCGTCGCTTTCGAACAGCCGATCTATCGTGCGATGGGCGGCGTCGAGGTGCGGGACCAGAAAGCGGGGGCGGAGTACCTCAAGACACTGGATTTCGTGGACCCGGACAAGATCGCCATCGATGGCTGGTCCTACGGCGGATATATGACCCTAAAGCAGTTGCAGGCCGATCCAGGTCTCTACGCTGCAGGCATCAGCGGCGCGCCCGTGACCCGCTGGGAACTGTACGACACCCATTACACCGAGCGGTTCATGGGAACGCCACAGGCGGATGCGCAAGCCTATGAGCTTTCCAGTGCCATCCCGGATGCGACCAAGGTCACCGATCCCCTGCTGATCATTCACGGCATGGCGGACGACAATGTCGTTTTCGAAAATGCGACCGAAGTGATTTCTGCCATGCAGGAAGCGAATGTGCCCTTCGAGATGATGCTCTATCCCGGTTACACGCACCGCGTTTCGGGTGAGAAAATCTCGCCCCATCGGTACAATACGGTTTTCCGGTTTCTCGAGCAGAATGGCGTGACGCCGCCGGAATGACCTGACCACATCCGCTCGGATCGCACCGACCTCGCCTGATCTTTAGGCCCCGCAATCGAATGTGCGCTTGCGGGTGTGCAGGTAATCGCTATCTCGACGGCGCATTCATAGTGGAGACGTTGAATTGGGTTATCGTGTTGCCGTAGTCGGCGCGACCGGAAATGTCGGGCGTGAAATGATGATGGTGCTCGCTGAGCGCGAGTTTCCGATCGACGAGATCGCTGCCGTCGCCTCGAGCCGTTCGCACGGGTCGGAAGTCGAATTCGGCGATACCGGCAAGATGCTCAAATGCCAGAACATCGAACATTTCGACTGGAACNNGGNTGGGANATCGCNCTNTTCGCNGCCGGTAGCGGCCCGGCGAANGACTATGCGCCCAAGGCCGCCGCNGCNGGCTGCATCGTGATCGACAACAGTTCGCTGTACCGGATGGATCCGGACGTTCCGTTGATCGTGCCCGAGGTCAATCCCGAAGCGATCCACGACTACAAAAAGCGTAACATCATCGCCAATCCGAACTGCTCGACCGCGCAGCTGGTCGTGGCGCTGAAGCCNTTGCACGATGCGGCGACGATCAAGCGGGTGATCGTTTCGACGTACCAGTCGGTNTCCGGCGCGGGNAAGGCNGGGATGGANGAACTGTTCCAGCAGAGCCGCGCCATTTTCGTCGGCGATCAGATCGAGCCGGTGAANTTCACNAAGCAGATCGCNTTCAACGTCATTCCGCATATCGATGTCTTCATGGACGATGGTTCGACCAAGGAAGAATGGAAGATGATGGTCGAGACCAAGAAAATCCTCGATCCGAAGATCAAGCTGAACGCGACATGCGTGCGCGTGCCGGTCTTCGTCGGCCATTCCGAAGCGGTGAATATCGAGTTCGAAAACGAGCTCTCCGCCGAGCAGGCGCAGGAAATCCTGCGCGAGGCGCCGGGNATCATGCTGATCGACAAACGAGAGGACGAGGGATACGTTACCCCGGTGGAAAGTGCTGGCGATAGCGCAACTTACGTCAGCCGTGTGCGGGACGATCCGACCGTCGATAACGGCATCACCCTGTGGTGCGTATCGGACAATCTGCGCAAGGGCGCGGCTCTCAATGCCGTGCAGATCGCGGAGCTGCTGGGGCGCGAATGTCTCAAGAAGGGATGATCCGGAAGGGCGCATTGTTCGCCCTGCCGCTGGCGCTTGCAGCCTGCGGTCAGCAAGAGGGCGCGGACGGGGAGAAAGCCGCGGATTCCGCGCCTCTCGAGGCGTCGCTGGCCGATGCGAAGATCGTGGTCGATGCCAACGGAGTGGGCGCGAAAGGCGACCCGATGCGCTTCGGAACACTGCGAACGGATGTCGATCATACGCTTGAATCGGCGTTCGGCAGTGCGCCGAACACCACCCGAAACGACGAATGCGGCGCCGGACCGATGGAATTCAGCCAGTTCGGGCCGCTCCAGGTCGGCTATCAGGACGACAAGCTGGCGGGCTGGTTCCTGGGCAAGGGGCAAGGGGTGGTTACGTCGGATGGCGTCGCACCCGGTGTCACGAGCCTGGAGAGCCTCAAGCTGGAACGTCAGGTGCAGGAGCTCGACACGACGCTCGACGGCGAATTCCAGTACACCAGCGCCGATTACGGCACGATCACCGGCTTTGCCGACCCCGATGGGACCATCACCGGCCTGGCGGCCGGCGTGACCTGTTTCTTCCGCTGATCATTCCCCCGGCGGGGGCATGGGCCCCTTCGCCGGTTTCGGCTTGCGCATGATGAAAGCCAGCGGGACCGCAGCCAGCGTGATCCACATCATCATCCAGAAATCGTCGATATAGGCGACCATTGCCGCCTGCCGGTTCGCTTCGAGATCGAGCATGCTGAGCGCGACTTCGCCGAGGTTCTGATACCGGTCGACCGTGCTGACATCGATCATGCTCGACACGGAGGCACCGGTGACGTTCGAGGCGATGTCGGAGTGGGCGATCTGGATGTTGCGCGCCAGCATGACCGTGGTCAGCGAGATGCCGGCCGAGGCGCCGAGCGAGCGGAACAGATTCAGAAGGCTCGACCCATCCGTCCTCAGACGCGGGGGGAGGGTGCCAAACGCACTGACGTTGAGCGGAATGAAGACCAGCCCCATGCCGAGGCCCTGAACCAGGCCGGAGGCGACGATATGGAACTGATCGACGCCCAGGGACCATTGCGCCATTTCGTACAGAGACAGCGCGCAGATGAGGAAGCCGGTGGCCACAACGGGCCGGGAATCGATGCCGCGGCGCATGGCCATGCCCGCAAACTGCATGGATATGAGGACCCCGATCCCCCTCGGCATCAGGACAAGCCCCGTGTCGATCACGTCGTAGCCCATCAATTGCTGCAGCATCGGCGGGAGCAGCGCCATGGTGGCGAACATGACCACGCCGATGGCCAGCATGAAGCCCATGGCGATCGCGAAGTTGCGATCGAGAAATAGCGCACGGTCGAACAGGCCGTCCTTTGCGGTGCCCAGATGGATGACCGCCATCCAGGCGGCGGAGATGAACAGGAAGGTCCAGAGCCAGATTTCGTAGCTGTCGTACCAGTCGAGCGTCTGCCCGCGATCCAGCAGCATCTGGAAGCTTGCCAGCGCCACACCGAGCAGGATGAAGCCGGTGAGATCGAACTTGCGCTTCACCGTTTCGCGGGTCGGGAGCTGGGATATCAGGATGGCGAGGCTGAGGATGCCGACAGGCAGGTTGACGTAGAACACCCAGCGCCAGTTGGCCTGTTCCGTCAGCCAGCCACCCAAAACCGGGCCGAGGATCGGGCCGATCATGATGCCCATGCCCCATAGCGCCATCATCTGCGCGTGTTTGCTCGGCTTGTTGGTGTCGAGCATGAAGGCCTGGCTGAGCGGGGCGATGAAGGCACCGGTCACCCCCTGCAAGGCGCGGAACAGAACCATCTCTTCCAGATTCTGCGCCATGCCGCAGAGCATGGATGACATGATGAAGCCCGCAACGGAGAGAATGAACAGCCGCCGCCCGCCCACACGATCGGCCAGCCAACCGGTGATCGGCAAAGCCACGGCGCTGGCGATGATGTAGCTGGTGAGGACCCAGGTAATCGTTTCCGTCGTCGCGCCCAGCGCGGTGCGCATGTGCGGAATGGCGACGTTGGCGATGGTGGTATCCAGCACCTGCAGCAGCGATGCGGCCATGATGCCGACGATCAGTATCCCCGGATTGGCTACCGGAAGCTGCGCGACATCGTGCGCCGGGTCCGGCGCCGTCGCGGCGGCGGATCCCGCAGGGGCGGCGCGGCTAGCCATGGATCAGTGCTTCTTGCCGTCGGTGAAGACGGTGACTTCGGTAGAGAGTCCGGCGATGAGCGGGCGAGCGCTCTTTTCGTCGATGGCGATGCGCACGGGCACGCGCTGCGTCACCTTTACCCAGTTGCCGGTGGCATTCTGCGCTGGGATCACCGAGAATTCGTTACCCGTACCGGCACCGATCGATTCCACATGGCCTCGCAGCTTGAGGCCGGGATAGGCATCGAAATGCACTTCTGCGGGCTGGCCAACCTGCATGTCTGCCAGGTCGGTTTCCTTGAAGTTGGCTTCGATATAGCTGGTGCCATCCCCGACAAGCGTGAGGACGGGCAGCCCCTGAACGACCTGCTGGCCGAGCTGCAGGCGATCGGCCTGAGCGATGCGCCCGGCAGACGGCGCGCGCACTTCGGTCCGGCTGAGAGATAGCTCGGCGACGGCCTTTTCGGCCTGGGCGGCGGCAACCTGCGGGTTTTCCCCCGGAACCGCGCTACCCGTAGCGAGCTTGGCGCGGGCGGCTTCCTGACGGGCGAGAGCCTGACGCAGCGCTTCCCTGGCCTGATTGACACGGTGCTGCGCCGCATCGTGATCCGCCTTGGTCACGAAACCACGTTTGTAGAGAGCATCATTCCGTTCGAAATCGGACTGTGCGAAGGCGATGTCTTCGCGCGCCGCGGAAATGTCGGCACCTGACAGGTCGGACGAATTCGACAGGGCAGTGACATTGGCCTGCGCCCCGGCGATGGCGGCATTGGCCTGTGCGATCTGAAGCTTGTACGGTTCGGGATCGATCCGGAACAGCAGATCGCCTGCGTTTACGGTATCGCCTTCGCCAACGAATATCTCGACGATTTCGCCGCCGACCTGTGCGCTGACCGCAACCTTGTCCTGCTGGATGTAGGCGTTGTCGGTCGTCACCTTGCCCTGCAGAGAGAGCCAGTAGACGCCGCCGGCGATGAGCAGCAGCAGCGGCACGCTGAGCATCAACAGCAGGCGGCGCTTGTTCCGCTTGGGTGCGGGAGCTTCGGTTTCGACCACGGTTTCGGTTTCGTCCACGGGTTCGACCGGGATCTGGGGATCGGCCTCAGACATTTACGACATTCCTGTATTCACGTTCGGCCGAAAGATTGGCCGATATTTTGCCAAGCAGTTCCGCGAGCAGATCCTGCTCCCGCGAAGTGAGCCCTTCAGCCATATCTTCGACCAGAGCGTTCACGATGGCGCGCAGGGGTTCTACGATTTCACGGCTTTTGTCGGTAAGGTGCAGCAGGCGAGCGCGCCTGTCGTTCGGATCGGCGACGCGTTCCACCCACCCGGCTTCTTCCATCCGGTCGACGATGCGGGTCAGGGTGATCGGTTCGACTTCGATCCGTTCCGCATAGAAAGCCTGATTATTGTCCGGGAATTTGACGAGGCTGAGCATAAGGCGCGCCTGCACGGCGGTAAGCCCGAGATCGCGCACGCGTTCGTCGAACGTCTTGCGAAGCAGGCGGCCGCTGTCGGACAGAAGATAGCCGATGTTGTTTTCCATGCGCGGCGATATAATAACATAGCTTATTATTGCAAGTTGCAATTAAAGCAAACGGTATGGCAAGCGAGGCAATCGAGGGTTAGGGTTGCAGCATGATGCTGACCGCCGATCTCTATTTCAGCTTCCGGTCCCCTTACAGCTATCTGTCTGTGGGCCGCTATCGCGCGATGAGCGAGAAGTTCAATCTCACTTTAGCTTTAAGGCCGGTCTATCCCCTTGCCATCAGGCAGCCTGACTTCTTCGAGAAGAACCACCCCAACTGGCTGAGTTATACGATCCGCGACATGATGCGGGTGGCGCAGTTCCATGACATCCCATTCGGAGCGCCGCGGCCCGATCCGATCGTGCAGAACCCCGCAACGCGTGAAATTGCCGCGGAGCAACCTTATATCCGCCGTGTGACCCGCATGGGCCAAGCGGCAGCGCGGCAGGGCAGGGGCATCGCGTTTGCCCACGAGGCAGGACAATTGATCTGGGGTGGACAGCCAGATTGGCACGAGGGAGACCACCTTGCCCGCGCTCTGGAACGGGCCGGGCTGGATGCGGGGGAAATCGAGACCGAAGTGAACGATCAGCCCGAAGCGCTCGACGCGGAAATAGCCGCCAATCAGGATGCGCTCGAAAAGGCCGGCCATTGGGGTGTGCCGACACTGGTCTTCGAAGGCGAACCGTTCTTCGGCCAGGATCGTATAGAAATGGCGCAATGGCGAATGGAACAAAGGGGGCTGACGAGGCGATGAAGGGTGAATTGTCTGGTGGATGCCTGTGCGGGGCGGTGCGCTATGTTTTGCGCGAAGGCTTCCGTCTCAATCCCTACGCCTGCCACTGTACAGATTGTCAGAGCCGAACCGGTTCGGCGTTTAGCGAACATATGCTGTTTGCATTGGCCGACCTCGAAATATCGGGCGAGCTCGACGTGGGGGAGTACGTTCAACCCAGCGGAGCGCATTCCCGTATCTCTGGCTGCGCGATCTGCAAGTCGCGCATCTATGCCGTCAACGGCAGCCAGGAGGGTTTGGCGAGTCTTCGCTGCGGCACTCTCGACGACAGCGCCTCCGTCGTGCCCGCCGCGCATCTCTGGGTCAAAAGTAAGCAGCGATGGATTGGCTTGCCAGAGGATGCAAAGACGATGGACGCACAACCACGCACCAATAGCGAGTGGGTCGAATTCGTGGGTGTCGCATGAGCAAACGCGAGATGACGGGCGGCTGCCAGTGCGGCGGCGTGCGATACACTGCGCAAGTCGATGTGACGCAGGCCTATCTGTGCCATTGCCGTATGTGCCAGCGGGCCACGGGCGGCGTATCGATCGCCTTCATCGGTCTACCCAAATCCGACATGAGCTGGGAGAGCGGGCCCGACTGGTATGAAAGTTCGCCCATTGCCCGCAGGCCGTTTTGCAGCAAGTGCGGCACGCCCCTGGGTTTTGTCTTCAACGAGGGCGAGAATATGGACATTACCGTTGGCAGTCTGGACGAACCCTATGGGATCGAACCGCAGTGGCATTTCGCATCGGAGAAGATGCACGAAGCCTGGATCGACACGTCCGCGCTCAAGCGGATGCCGCTGAGCGAGCATGCGGCGCTTAGCCAACGATGGATCGATGCAACCGGAGCAGTGCCCGAATGAATACCGAATATTTCGAAAGTTTCGACGGCACGCGGCTTGCCGTGCATCGCCATGGAGAGGGCAGGCCCTTCGTCCTGCTGCATGGCCTATTTTCCAGCGCGCAGATGAACTGGATCAAGTGGGACCACCACGAAGCGATCGCGGAAAAGGGGTATGAGGTCATCATGCTCGATTTCCGGGTGCACGGTGACAGCGACGCACCGCACTATCCGGACAAATATCCCACCAATGTTCTGGTGCGCGATGTAGCGGCACTGGTCGATCATCTGGCGCTGGAGGATTACGACCTCGGCGGATTTTCGCTGGGCGCCCGCACATCACTGCATGCAACCGCACATGGCGTCTTGCAGCCCAGGCATCTGGTGGTCGGCGGAATGGGAACGGCGGGCCTTGGCGAATGGCATCGGCGCGCGGCAAAGTTTCGCCGGGTCATCGAGAAGTTCGATGAAATCCCGCGCGGCGATCCCGACTATTTTTCCATGCAGTTCCTGAAGTCGCAAGGGGTCGACCGGGTGGCCGCGCGGCTGCTGCTAGATACCATGCCCGATCTCGATCTGGCGCTACTCGCCAATATCACCATGCCCACGCTGGTGGTGTTCGGCGACGAGGACCGCGACAACGGTTCGGCCGAAGAGCTTGCCGGGCTGCTTCCCAACGCCGAATATGTCGAAGTACCGGGCACCCACATGGGCAGCGTGACCAAGGCCGAGCTGGGCGAAGCGATCGCGGGATGGCTGGCCAAGACCGCTTGATTAAGCGTGGCGGCAGGTGCAATCCGGTAGCCGATGTAACTTGTATCTCCCCAAGAGGATCGACACGATGAAATTGCTTTGTACCTCGCTAGCGGCCCTGGCCATCGCTTCGGCCGCTCCTGCTGCGGCCCAGAATGTTGCACCCGCGGCTGCAACTGCCGATGCCGCCTACCCGATGACGCCGCAGGGCGCGGCCGACTGGGTGGCCATGGTCGAGAGCGAGATGGGCGATTTCGGTGTCGAATACGCGCGGGTGTCGTGGGTGAATTCCACCTACATCACCCCCGATACCGATGCGCTGGCCGCGAAATACGGCGCGCAGGCGACCGAAATGTCGGTCCGCTATGCCAATGAAGCGGCCAAATACGCACAGGTACAGGGCCTCGACGCCGACGTGGCGCGCAAGCTCGACATCCTGCGCAACGGCATCGTGATGCCGGCCCCTGTCCGCGACGGTGCTGCGACCGAACTCAACGAGATCGCCACCAGCCTCAACAGCCAGTACGGCAAAGGCAAGGGCATGCTGGACGGGCAGGAAATCAGCGGCAGCGATATCGAAGCCGAAATGGGCAACCTCGAGCGTACGCCCGAAGAATATGCCGAAATGTGGACCAGCTGGCACGACAATGTCGGTGCGCCGATGCGCGACGATTACCTGCGCATGACGGCGATCGCCAACGAAGGCGCCAAGGAACTGGGCTTTGCCGATCTGGGCGCGATGTGGCGTTCGAACTACGACATGGACCCCGACCAGTTCGCCGCCGAAACCGAGCGCATGTGGCAGGAAGTGAAGCCGCTCTACATGGCGCTGCACACCTATGTCCGCAGCAAGCTCAACGAGAAATACGGCGACGCTGTGCAGCCCGCCACGGGCCCGATCCGCGCCGATCTTCTCGGGAACATGTGGGCGCAGGAATGGGGCAATATCTATCCGCTCGTCGCCCCGGCAGGTGCGGGCGATATCGGTTACGATCTGACCGAACTGATCGAGCAGAAGGGTCTGGACGAAATCCAGATGGTCCGCACGGGCGAACAGTTCTTCTCCTCGCTCGGCTTTGCGCCGCTGCCGGGCACGTTCTGGGAACGCAGCCAGTTCGTGAAGCCCCGCGACCGCGAAGTGGTGTGCCACGCCAGCGCCTGGGACGTCGACAATGTGGACGATCTGCGCATCAAGATGTGCATCAAGAAGAACGCCGACGATTTCGTGACCATCCATCACGAGCTCGGCCACAACTACTACCAGCGCGCCTATAACAAGCAGGATTACCTGTATCTCAACGGCGCCAACGACGGCTTCCACGAAGCCATCGGCGACATGGTCGCGCTGTCGATCACGCCCGAATATCTGGTGCAGATCGATATGCTCCAGCCGAACCAGGTGCCGGGCACCGACAAGGACATCGGCCTGCTGCTGCGCCAGGCGATGGACAAAGTTGCCTTCCTGCCGTTCGGCCTGATGGTCGACCGGTATCGCTGGGGCCTGTTCGACGGATCGATCCCCGCCGGCGAACTCAACAAGGGCTGGAACGATCTGCGGCTCGAATATCAGGGTATCGTCCCGCCGGTCGAACGCGACGAGACCAAATTCGATGCGGGCGCGAAATATCACGTGCCGGGCAATGTTCCCTACACCCGCTATTTCCTCGCGCGGATCCTGCAGTTCCAGTTCTTCAAGGCTGCCTGCGATCAGGCCGGATGGGATGGGCCGCTGCATCGCTGCTCGTTCTACGGCAACGAGGAAGTGGGCAAGAACCTTAACGCCATGCTCGAAATGGGTGCCAGCAAGCCGTGGCCCGATGCGCTCGAAGCCTTCACCGGCGAGCGTCAGATGAGCGGCGAAGCGATGGTCGAATACTTCGCTCCGCTCAAGGCGTGGCTGGACGAACAGAACGCGGGCAAGACCGAAGGGTGGTAAGCCGCTTAGCCTTGTTGCTGACCCTCCCGCTCGCGGTCGCCTGTGCGCCCGTGGCGGGAGGCGGCGATGCCGTATCGTCGCCAGCTCCCGATGCCGAAGGCGCGCTGTTCGTTGCGGGCAAATTCGGCAACACGCTGTCCAAAGTGGATCTGGCAAGCGGCGAGGCGGTGAAGACCGTCGACAGCTGCGCCAATCCGCACGAGCTGGCAACCTCGCCCGACGAGAAGCATGTCGCACTGGCCTGTTACGGCGGGCAGACAGTGGATATCTTCAGCACTGCCGACCTCTCGCGCATTGCGAGTATCGATCTGGGCGAAAATGCGCGCCCCCACGGGATCGTGTGGCACGCCAATGGCGATCTTTATGCAACGGCAGAAGGCCGCAAATCGGTGTTCTGGATCCGCGATCCGCTGGGCGAAGCGGAAAAATTCGAATTCGGTTCGGGCCAGGAGGGCACGCACATGCTCGCCGTCGCGCCCGATGGATTGCACGCGTGGACCACAAATCTGGGTTCTCGAACGGTCAGCCTGATCGATTTGAAGACTCGCCGTGCACCGCAATCGGTCGAGGTGGGCGAGGAACCGGAAGGGATCTGGCTGTCCGATGACGGCGATACGCTGTGGGTCTCGGCTCGCGGGTCAAACGCCGCGTTCAAGCTCGATCCGCAAACGCTGGAAGTGCGCCAGCGAATCGAAACCGGCAATTTCCCCTTGCGGATTACCGTGCGACCGCAGGGTGATTACGCTGTGACGTCCAACCTGTCCGATGGCGGACTGAGCGTTATCGACACAGCCACCGGAAAGGTCGTGCGCAATATAAAGGTGTCGGGGCCCGATCAGGCTGAGGCGAAAACCCAGGTGACGATCCTGTTTTCACCGAACGGCGAGCGCATCTACGTGGCTGAGACCATGGCCAACACCATAGCCGAAGTCGATTTTGCCAGCGGACGCGTGCTTCGCCGCCTACCGGGAACAGGCGGGGGCGATGGGCTGGCGATCATCGAATGAGCATGAAGCGCAAGGAACTGCCGATCGTCGGTTGGCGGGAACTGATTCATTTGCCTGAGCTGGGGCTGCACAGTGTTCCAGCGAAGATCGATACGGGTGCGCGCACGTCCTCTCTCCATGGCACCGTACTCGAGGAGTTCGAGCGTGATGGCGAGAAATACGTGCGCTTCGCGGTCGATTTCTCGCGGCAGCATGTGCGCCAGGTATGTGAAGCCGTGCATGTCGACATTCGCGGAATCACCAGTTCGAATGGCGAGACACAGAGCCGCTACGTGATCAAGACACCGCTCAAGATCGGGGATGTGGAATTCCGCGCCGAGATCAGTCTGGCCGACCGTAGCGATATGCGGTTTCCTATGCTGATCGGGCGTTCGTCTCTGCGTCGTCGGTTTGTCGTGGACAGCGGCTATTCCTGGCTGCAGACGCCGGAAATGAAGGTCAAGAAAGGCCACAAGCCATGAAAATCGCCATGCTGGCGCGCAACCCGAACCTCTATTCGCACCAGCGACTTAAAGAGGCAGCGGAAGAGCGTGGGCACCATTTCGACATTCTGAATACGACGCGCTGCACTGTCCATATCGCAAGCCACCGGCCCGAAGTGTATTACAACGGCGAACCCTGCGTCGGTTATGATGCGGTCATTCCGCGCATCGGCGCATCGATCACCAATTATGGCCTTGCCATATTGCGGCAGTTCGAAATGCGTGGATGCTGGCCCTTGAACGAAAGCGTCGCCATCGGCCGCAGCCGCGACAAGCTCCGTAGCATGCAGATACTCGCCAAGCACGGCCTCGGTCTGCCGCTGACTGCCTATGCGAATGATCCCAAACAGGCGGAAGAGATCATCAGGGCGGTCAAAGGACCGCCCGTCGTGATCAAGCTGCTGGAAGGGACGCAGGGCATCGGCGTGGTGCTTGCCGAAACCATGAGCAGCGCAAAGTCGGTTATCGAAGCGTTTCGCGGAGCCAATGTGAACATCCTCGTGCAGGAATTCATCAAGGAAGCGGGCGGCACGGATATTCGCGCGCTGGTCGTTGGCGGCAAGGTCGTCGCCGCAATGAAACGAACCGGAGCCCCTGACGATTTCCGATCGAACCTGCATCGCGGCGGCAGTGCGCAGCTGATCAAGATCACCCCCGAAGAACGCAGCACTGCGGTGCGTGCAGCCAAGCGCATGGGACTGAACGTTTGCGGCGTGGATATGCTGCGATCCAATCATGGCCCGGTGATCATGGAAGTGAACAGTTCGCCGGGACTGGAAGGCATCGAGAATGCGACCGGCAAGGATATTGCCGGCATGATCATCGATTTCGTTGCGAAAAGTGCCCGGGACGGCAAGACCATGACCAAAGGGAAGGGGTAGGACGCGGGGCGCTGCAACCTACAACACGTTAGAAAAACACATTGATGCCCAGGGAGGCCCTAGTCGATGCGTAGAGCACTTTTCATATCCTTGGCTTTGCTAGGGGCGAGTACAGCAGCGGCGCAGACGTCGCCGACCGAGGTTCTTGCACCGAACCAGACGCTGCTCGAAGTGCAGTCGACGGGTCAGAGTTATGTCGCGCCCGATCAGGCGACCCTGACAGGAGGCGTCGTAACCTTTGCCACGACATCGCGCGAGGCTGCGGACAGCAACGCCCGGGCCATGGCACAAGTCGTTGCGGCTTTGAAAAAGGCTGGCGTGGCCCCCCGCGACATCCAGACGCAGAGCGTAAGCCTCGACCCGCAATCCAACTATGATCGTCAAGGCGCAGAGCCACCCCGCATCACTGGCTATCAGGCGCGCAATGCCGTGACGGTACGGGTGCGCGATGTGACAAAGGCGTCCGAATTGCTGACAGTCCTGTTCGAGGCAGGCGCGAACGATGTAAATGGTCCGTTCTTTTCGATTGAAGACGACAGCGCAGCCGTCACCAAAGCGCGGGCCGATGCGGTTTCCAAGGCCAAAGCAGAGGCCGATGCTTATGCAACTGCCTTCGGAATGCGTGTTGTTAAGGTCCTGAGGATTAGCGAGCGGCAACGTTCTGCGACTTACGAATCCATCGTCGTGACCGGTTCGCGAATTCGGCCGGCTGGCGCTCCGCCTCCACCACCGCCGCCGATGTCGTCACCGGCGGTAGAAGTCGGGGAAATGGAGCAGAAGGTCACGATCTGGGTGGATTTCGCGCTCGGTCCGAAGTGAGGTTCCCGCTCCTGACGTGACTGGCACAGCCTATTCGGCAGCCATCTTGAGCAGGGCGATTTCTTCGCGCAGTCGCTGCAACTCCATTTCGTACAACCGGGTGCAATCGATACGTTCCTGGCGCTGACCCAGCGGAATCGTTACGCGGGCATAGACCAGGGCGCGTGCATCGCGCTCGTTGGAAAAGGGGCGGTACTGCAGGAACGGGTCGACCGTTTCTGGCGTCGCCGCGCTACCGCTGACGCCGACATCGACATAGCCACCGGACGAATTGATCGACTGGCGACATCGTGTCCCGCCAGCAGTTTCGATCGAATCTTCGCCTCCAGACCCCTGAGGGGGCGCAGGCAGATAGACGCCTTGCGCCTGAGCAAATGCCTCCGTGCTAGCGAACAGTGCCAACACGGCGAGCGCTGAGTTTCGAACAAACTCTCGCATGGACCACGACCTCCTTGTTTTCGATCCTTTCGGCGCAGACCCGCACATCGACCTGTTCGCCAGGTACAAGGTCGCGCACGACTACGAGTACCTTGCGATTGGATTCGGGTGCCATCAGCGCGACTTCGGGGAATATCCTGACCCGGCCGTCCAGGGCCGGGGTTTCTTCATCGACGAATGTCCGGAAGCGAAAGGGCTGCTTGTACGGGTTCGTCAGCGTGAGATAGAATCCCTTGGCCTCGGTAGCGGTCACGCCGCTCTTTTCCAGCGGCCCAAGGCCCACGGCTAAGGCGGCTGTCGACGTGACCAGCAGCAGCGGCGCGATAACTCTCAGCCCGAACATGTCAGCACCGTGCCGATCGTATACGTACCGACATTGAAACCGGTCGGTTTCGACGCCTGCGCGTTGACGGTGTAGGTTCCGAGCAGGCCCGACTGGTTATATGTCGTCTGGCTGCTGGTGTATGGTTGATTGGCCCCGCCGGGCGATACGTACCGGATCTGGGGCGTGACGCCGGTAACATCTGCCGAAGACGTTATGGTCGGCGCCGTAAAGGTCAGGCGCGGTGCGCCGCCTAGCGCGGTAACGGTAGCAGTCGCCGGCAGCCCGCCCGTGTTTTCCGATGACAGCAACGTGTAGTCGCCATTGGGCGCCAGGGCGCCGTCGGTAACCACGATTATGCACGAAACGAGCAGCGTCGCCCGAAAATTGATCGGTTCCGCCTGAATGGACGCCGGAAAGGTCAGTGCACCTGCGACCGAAACAGCCGAAGCGAGAAGATATTTGAGCATTACCATCTCCCAATTGACGAGATGGCTTTTTAGTAAACGGACAGAGTAACCGACCCCTACCCGGCGCGTTAGGTAGGATACCGGGGGTGGCGGGCCGAGCGATGCGGGTGTGAAATGCTGCGCTGGTCGCGATGCAGATGAAGTTAAGCCGCCTTTATAGTGGCGACGAAACGACCGGCCGATGCTTCGAGTGAGCGGATGTTTGCCATGAGTTCACCGGTCGTGCGGCGCGCGTCGCTGAACAGGTGCTCCGTCTGGACAGCACTTTCGGCGAGAAGGGCGCTCAGCCGTGCCATCTGGTCGGTGCCGGTGGCGGTTTCTTCTGCGTTCGTCTCGATCATGGCCGCGGCGCCGCGCTGTCCATCGACATCCCTTCGGATTGCTGCCGCGGACCGTGCAAGCTCCTCGATCGCTTCGCTCAGTTCACCGAAACTGGTTTCCGCTTCGCCCGTCCCGTCACGCACACCGGACAGCAGATTGTCGATTTGCTGGGTTGCTTTGGCGGCCTGCCTGGCCAGATCCTTGACCTCCTGCGCCACGACAGCAAAGCCCCTTCCGGCTTCACCTGCAGACGCAGCCTCGATCGCTGCATTCAAGGCAAGCAGATTGGTCTTCTCTGCAACGCTGGCGATCGATTTGGTCGCTTCGCCGATTGTCTGCGAATGTTTCGAAAGCGAAGTGACTGCCTCGCCGCCAGAATTGGTTCGAACGCCAGCTTCGCTCGCAAGTTGATCCTGCTGTCCTGCAGTTATGGCAATGCTGCTGATCGAACGGGACAGTTCCGCAACGCCTCTGGCCACCGATTCTACGGCGGTCGAGACCTGCGATGCGGAGGCGGCAACGTCGCTGGCCTGCCGGCCTGTGTCGCGGACGGTCCCATCAAGCGAAGTCATGGCCTTGTCGAGGGTGAGGGCGCTTTGCGAGACAGAGGCGGCGACCATGGCAACCGACCCTTCGAAATCTTCGGCGATGCGGAGCAGTTCGACCCGGCGCCGTTCTGCCTGTTCGTTTTCTATCATTCCACGCTTCGATCGTTCTGCATCAGCTTGCTGGAGCGCTTCATTTGCCAGGACATTCGCATTTTCGCTCGCCATGAGAGCATCGGCAAGATGCGACAGGATCGCGTGGAGACGAATAGCGATGAAACACAAGGCCGCCGCCTGAAGAACAACGGCCAGCGCGTGAACCAGCACACGTTCGATGCCGCCGCCGCCGGAGAAAACCCATTCCGGCGATACGAGGGCAAGCAGCAGGTGATGGAGCGCAATGGCCACAGCGGCCAGAACGATCGGGCGTGCGTCGCAAAGGACGGTCAACAGGGCCAACCCGACGAAGAAATACATATGCATGTCGATCTGCCAGGCGGCACCGCGCATTGCATAAAGAAGCAATGCAGGTTGCAGAGCGGCCATGAGGGCGACTGCGAGGCGTGCGGCAAGATCTGATCGGCGCTGCAAGGCGTGTAGCGACGGCACGATGTTGAGCAGCGCGCTGACCATGCATGCGTGAAGAGCCTGCTGCCCCATGGAGAGGGTGAGCAGGCCGATGGCGAAAGTCGTGCCCCATCCGGCGGCAGCAATCCATTTGATACCCTGCTGCCTGAGGGTATCGACTTCGTTTCGTATCATTTTGCTGTTCCGATGCAGCCGCCATCCGCGACGGCCAGGGCAATGATGCCGTGATTGAAAAGCAGATCGGCAAAAGCCGGACGGGTTCCCGTGACGATATAGCCATTGGCCAGCGCGGTTTTCGAAAGGAGCTTTCGCCCTTCGGAAGTGGCGAGCATAGGAAGGCTTCGCTTGGCCGACGCCGTCAACGGATAGAATGCGATCGTGCCCTTTGCAGGTGGCGCGAGCAGAAGCGCACCGACAGCCAGCACGCCGGCGCCGATCTGCAACGTATCAAGCAGGTGCCGGCGAGCCGTCGCCGACAGTTCGATAGTGGTCATTACTGCCCAAATGGCAGAAAAGGATTATTGGACCGTTAACCCTCTAAAGCGCCACAATCNTGCCATTTAGCGGAATGGCGGNTCGTTGAAGGCGCGAAGCTTGCGGCTGTGGAGGCGGGGGCCTTCATCGCGCAGCAGTTTGCAGGCCGTCACACCGATCTGGAGGTGGGCAGCAATGGCTTCTTCGTAAAATGCATTGGCCTGTCCCGGCAGCTTGATTTCGCCGTGGAGGGGCTTGTCCGATACGCACAGCAGCGTGCCGTAGGGGACCCGGAAGCGATAGCCCTGACCGGCAATCGTTGCGCTTTCCATATCGACACCGACAGCGCGGCTGAGGCTCATGCGGTGGGCGGAACTGGTATAGCGCAGTTCCCAGTTGCGATCGTCGGTGGTGACCACGGTGCCGGTGCGCATGCGCTTTTTAAGGTCCGCGCCATGTTCGCCAGAGACCATTTCCGCCGCTCCGGCCAGCGCCTGCTGGACTTCGGCAATGGCGGGCAGGGGGATTTCCGGCGGAAGCACCGGGTCGAGTACGTGATCGTCGCGCAGATAGGCGTGAGCGAGAACGTAGTCGCCGATCTTCTGGCTGGGGCGAAGGCCGCCGCAATGACCGATCATCAGCCAGGCTTCCGGCCGCAGCACGGCCAGGTGGTCGCAGATCGTCTTCGCATTGGAAGGACCGACGCCGATATTGACCAGCGTGATGCCTTCCTTGTTTGGGCCGACGAGGTGATAGGCCGGCATCTGGTGGCGCCGCCATGCNGTATCGGACAGTTGCGCGCGGGCATTGTCGGTCTTTTCCGTCAGCATGAGGCCGCCGGCGCCTGCCAGGGCAGTGTAGCCGTTGGCGCCGAGCTGCGATCCGGCCCAGTCCACGAATTCATCGACATAGCGATGGTAGTTCGTGAAAAGGATGAAGCGCTGGAAGTGTTCCGTGCTGGTGCCCGTATAGTGCGCAAGACGTGCCAGGCTGAAGTCGGTCCGCAAGCCGTCGAAAAGGGAGAGCGGGATGGCCTCGTCCGGTTCGCCGAGGATTATACCGTCGGCCAGTTCGTCCCCGATGTCGGCCAGTTCGGTCGAGGGGAAATGACGGGCGATGAGGTTGGGATCGACACCGACGAGTTCCGCGCCGGCTTCGCCATCGAGGACGTAGGGGAAGGGGATTTCCTGGCGTGACGAGCCGACTTCCAGTTCGACTTCGTAATTCTCGTCGATGAGTTCGAGCTGTTCGCGAAGGTAATCGCGGAAGAGCGCCGGGCGGGTGACCGTGGTGGTGTAGAGCCCGGGCGCGTTGAGGCGGCCGAAGGCGCGGTTGCGGTCTTCTGGCTGATCGCCGCCGCGGAAACGCAGGCGCAGTTCGGGATAGGAATAGCTGCCGTCGCTGCGGCGTTCCGGCGCGGGCAATTCGCGTTCGCGTCCGAAGGCGATGACGTCTGCGCGCAGCCGCTCGACTGCCGCGTCATAGATGCTCTCGAGCCTGTCGAGCGTCTGTTCGATGGATTCCATGGGCGTTTCTCCTGCCTCTTGTGTTTATGAAGTCCCTCCCTGCCATAAGCAGGGCTTTGTTACAAAAAGGGCGCGGGGACCGAAGCCGCCGCGCCCTGATTGTACTTTTTTCGAAGCGAGGNTCAGCCTTCGGCTGTCTCTTCGCCTTCGTCCGCTCCGTCTTCGAGCATGTCGGCGGGAATTTCGCCCGGCTCGAGGTTGGAGTCGATGCGGTTGGCTTCGGCCTGTTCTTCGATCTCGCGCTGTTCGTCTTCGAACATCTGCGCCATCACGTCGACACCCTGGCTCTGCAGCTCGGCTTCGTCGTCCGAACGGGCGACATTGGCCTTGATGTTAACCGACACCTCGGGGTGGAGGTCGATGCGGACTTCATGCATGCCGATCGCCTTGATCGGATCACCCATGATGACCTGCTTCTTGTCGATGTCGTGGCCCTTGTCGGCGAGTGCGGCAGCGATGTCGCGAACGTTGACCGAACCGTAGAGCTGGCCGGTGTTCGACGCAGCGCGGATCAGTACGATTTCGACGCCATCGACCTTTTCGCCAGCCTTTTCGGCTTCGGTACGACGTTCCGCGTTTTCCTTTTCCAGGCGATCGCGGTTCGCTTCGAAGACCTTCTTGTTGGCTTCGTTAGCGCGCAGTGCCTTTTTCTGCGGGAGCAGGAAGTTGCGGGCATAGCCGTCCTTCACGGTGACGACGTCACCGATCGAGCCGAGCTTTTCGATCCTCTGAAGGAGAATGATATCCATGGATTTTCTCCTTACTTCACGATGTACGGCAGCAGGCCGATGTGGCGAGCGCGCTTGATGGCCTTGGCCAGTTCACGCTGCTTCTTCGCGCTGACGGCGGTGATGCGGCTGGGGACGATCTTGCCACGTTCGGACATGAAGCCCTGCAGCAGACGTGTGTCCTTGTAGTCGATCTTGGGGGCGTTCTTGCCCGAGAACGGGCAGGACTTGCGGCGGCGGAAAAACGGACGGGCCATCAGTTACGCTCCTCGCGGTCGCGGCGCTTCTTGGCATCGCGCTCGTTCTTGCGCATCATCACGCTGGGGCCATCTTCATGCTCGTCGACACGGATGGTCATGTAACGGATGACGTCTTCATTGATGCGGGTCTGGCGTTCGAGCTCTTCCACGACGGCGCCGGGGCCTTCGATGTTGAGCATTACGAAATGCGCCTTGCGGTTGCGGTCGATCTTGTAGGCGAGGTTCTTGAGGCCCCAGGTTTCCGTCTTGGTAACCTTGCCTTCGTTATTCTCGACAATCTCGGTCGCGGTGGCGGCGAGCTGGTCCACCTGAGCCTGGCTCAGGTCCTGTCGCGCCAGGAAAACATGCTCGTAGAGAGCCATGCCCTTGTCCTTTCACATATGGCCGATCGCTGGCTGATCCGCGGGATTGCGGGGCCCCTCCGGCTTTCTTCGAATCCCCCGGTACACCCAGGGGATGCGCGCACATAACGGGATTGGCGCAGAATGCAAGCGAGGGTCGGACAGGTTTACGCAGACCGGGGGTAAATTCAAAACTCGCGCATTCGCCATTTCCTTTGTGAAACAACGTTTTAGTCCTGAATTGGCAGCCGGGAATGTCACCTTCCATGTCGCGACCACGCTACCGCCGGTTGGGGTAGGCGAGGAAGCCCCGCCATGAACCCGCCCAGCGGCGAGGGCATGCTGCATGCCATTTCATCACGATGTAAGACAGCGCGAAATCGCCAGTTGCTTCGTTTGCGTAAGGCAGGCAAGCGTGGTGCGGATTTCAAATAAACAAGGACGCGCAATGCCCGGCGGTTTGGTAGCCCTTCTGGACGACGTATCGATCATTGCGCGCACCGCGGCGGCTTCGGTAGACGATATTGCCGCGGCTGCTGGCCGGGCAGGTTCGAAGACGGCAGGCGTGGTCATCGACGACGCCGCCGTTACGCCGAGCTATGTGACCGGCCTGTCGCCAGCGCGCGAGCTGCCGATCATCTGGAACATCACCAAGGGGAGTTTGAAGAACAAGCTGCTGATCCTGCTGCCCGGCGCCGTCCTGCTGAGCGAGTTCCTGCCGCAGGCGATCGTTTTCATCCTGATGCTGGGCGGTGCCTATCTTTCGTATGAAGGTGCGGAAAAGGTGGCCGAGAAGCTGGGCGGCAAGAAGCATGGCCAGACGGTGGCAGACGATATCAAGGACCCGGTCGCGTTCGAGAAGCAGCGGGTTTCCAGCGCGATCCGAACCGATCTGATCCTGTCCGCGGAAATCATGGCCATCACGCTGAACGAAGTGGCGGCAGAAGATCTGCTGACCCGCGCCGGGGTTCTGGCCATCGTCGGCATCGCGGTGACCGTAGGCGTCTACGGCGTGGTCGGCCTGATCGTGAAGATGGACGATATCGGACTGCATTTCGCCAAGAAGGACGGGGCCGCAGCGCAGAGCTTCGGACGCGGGCTGGTGGCGTTCATGCCACATCTGCTAGTGGCGTTGAGCTTCATTGGCACCATTGCCATGCTGTGGGTCGGCGGCGGGATCATCCTGCACGGACTTGCGGACATCGGTATTGCAGGGCCGGAACACTGGATCGAAGGTATCGAGCACGGCGTATCCGCCGTAGCCGGAGCAGCCGGCGGCGTTCTGGGCTGGCTGACCTTTGCCGGGCTGTCCGCGCTGGTCGGACTTGCGCTGGGGTTCGTCCTCGTGTTCCTGCTGCACAAGGTCTTCGGCATGGGACATGGCGATGGCGGCGAGGCTGCCGCGCACTGATCGCCAGCCGTCAAGAAAGGCGTGAGAAGAGGTCCCTTGCAAAACTGCTGAGCGTATCGTCGCGCGCACCCATGATGACGATACGATCGGCAGGGCGAGCCATTTCGGCCAGCCGATCGCCCACCGCATCGCGCGACGGGATATATTCAGCGTTTCCGCCTGCCTGTTCGATCAAGCCGACAATCCGTTCGCTGCCTTCGCTGCGGTCGACCGTGCCGCCGAAATAGACCGGATCGCACAGAATAACCGTGTCGCCTTCGTCCAGTTCGTTGGCGAAGGTTTCCGCCAGTTCGTCGCCCATCTGCCTGAGCGGACCGTAGCCATGAGGCTGGAAGAACGCGAGTACGCGGCCCGGATGCGCTTTCAAGGTGCGCAGCGTAGCGGCACATTTTTCGGGATTGTGGCCGAAATCGTCGATCACCGTAATGGCCGAGGGGCTGGTGCCGACAATGTCGAAGCGGCGCGCGAGGCCAGCAAAGGCGGCCAGAGCCTCGACCGCCTTGCCGACCGGGATACCTGCCGCTGCAGCGCCGGCTATCGCCGCGAGCGCNTTCGAAAGATTGTGNCGACCGGGCAGGTGGAGCGTNAGNGGATGCTGGCTGCCATCGTGCCGATCCACGATCAATGCCGCCTGCCGCATGGGGCCTTCCGCAATCGAGCCCGGGACNACGCCGATCTGCGCNTTNTCCTGATCGATGCCGAAAGTGACNACTTCCTTCGCATGCGGGAGGAGCGCGAGCGCNTCTTCATCATCGGCGTTGATCACCGAGATGCGGCTNCGNGAGAGATAGTCCCCGAACANCTGGCGCAGTTCTTCCATGCTNTTGTGATCGAGGCTGACATTGAGCAGTACGCCAACCGCAGGGCGATAGAGCGCGATCGATCCGTCGCTTTCGTCGACTTCGCTGACATAGAGGCTCTGGCCGCCGATCACGGCACTGGCAAAGGGGCGTTCGGGCGACACGAAGTTCTTCATCACCGCGCCGTTCATGATGGTCGGTTCGCGCCCGCAGGCGTGCAGTATCCACCCGAGCATGCCGGTAACCGTCGATTTGCCGCTGGTACCCGCGACGGCAAGACCCGCGCCGCTGGTATTGAAGAGNATCGAATTNAGTTCCGCGCGGGTAAGNCGCAGGCACCCGAGTTCGTTCGCGCGGCTGACTTCGGGAACGCTATCTTCGATGGCGGCGCTGGCNACNAGGATCTGTTCGGCCGAAACCATTCCGCTGCCGTCCTGCGGGTGCAGGGTGAAGCCCTGATTTTCCAGCGCGGCGAATTTTTCCGGNGTGCGGCCCTGATCGTAGCTGCGATCGGATCCTTCGACCGTGCAGCCGCGCCCTTTGAGGATCTGCGCAAGCGGCAGCATTCCCGAGCCGCCGATGCCGCAGAAGAAGAAGGGGCGGGCAAACAATTCNTCTGGAGTGGGCATATCGCTCATGCCGGTGCAGCTATTGAGTTGTGTCGCCCGACACAAGCGCGCTAGCACGCGGACATGGTCAAAATTGCGATCTGCGCCCCCGGAAAACGGTTGAAGCGCGACAGGGCCGAGGCGGTCCAGGCCTTGGTGGCGGGCCGCGAGGACGTGGACCTGATGTTCCACGAACAGTGCTTTCTGGAAGAGGGGCATTTTGCCGGCAATGACGCGGTGCGCCTTGCCGCCTTGCTGGACTGTGCCAACGATCCCGCATTCGATGCGGTCTGGTTTGCCATGGGTGGATATGGTTCGAACAGGATCGCGGCGGAGGCGGCGAGGCAGATGAACGACCATGCGCGGGGCAAGCGGTTCATCGGTTATTCGGACACGGGTTTCCTGCTCGGCGCGCTGTATCGCCACGGGATCGGTCAGGCGGCGCATGGACCGCTGGCGGGCGATATAAGGCGCGCGGGCGGCGAGGCGGCGGTGGAACGCGCGCTCGATTGGCTGGCAGGCGGGGCGAGCGGCCTGGAACCAGGCCTGGACGAGCGGCCTGCGGTCGCTTTCAACCTTACCACGCTGGCAATGATGGTGGGGACCGAACTGATGCCCGACCTGGCCGGGCATGTCGTCATGATTGAGGAAGTGGCAGAGCATCTTTATGCCGTGGACCGGCTGTTCTTCCACATCAGCCAGCACCTGCAGGGCATTGCGGGACTACGGCTCGGCCGGATCAGCGACGTGCCGGAAAACGACCGTCCTTTCGGCAGCGACGAGGTCGCCATTGCTGCGGACTGGTGCGCGCGCAGCGGGATTCCCTATCTCGGCCGCGCCGATATCGGCCATGATGCTGCCAACAAGATTGTCCCCTTCGGACTTGAGGCGCGCGGCCCACGGGCCTAGGCGCGCCCGCAAGGAGAAATTCATGACTGCATTCATCTTTCCCGGACAGGGTAGCCAGAAGGTCGGCATGGGCGCCGACCTTGCCGAAGCCAGCGCGCATGCCCGCGAGGTTTTTCAGGAAGTCGACGAGGCGCTGAAGCAGAATCTTTCCGGCCTGATGAAGGACGGGCCCGAGAGCGAGTTGACGATGACCGCCAATGCGCAGCCCGCCATCATGGCCAATTCGATCGCCACGGTGCGCGTTCTGGAAAAGGAATTCGGCGTCGCTCTGGCGGACAAGGCCGACTGTGTGGCCGGACATTCGCTGGGCGAATACAGCGCGCTGTGTGCTGCCGGGGCATTTTCGCTGACGGATACGGCCAAGCTGCTGCGCTTGCGCGGGATCGCCATGCAGGATGCCGTTCCCATCGGACTGGGCGCGATGGCCGCACTGCTGGGAGCCGATATCGATAAGGCCACCGCGCTGGCCGAAGCCGCGGCTGAGGGTCAGGTGTGCGAAGTGGCGAACGATAACGACCCCACGCAGATCGTCATCTCCGGCCATGCCGAAGCGATCGACCGCGCCATCGAAATGGCCAAGGATCATGGCATCAAGCGCGGCATCAAGCTGCCCGTTTCGGCGCCGTTTCATTGTTCGCTCATGGGCCCTGCGGCCCTGCGCATGAAACGCGCACTGGGCGATACGCCGCCCGGAGCCTTCACCGTGCCGCTCTACGTCAATGTCACCGCCGCGCGCGTAACCGACCCGGCGGAGGAGCAGGCACTGCTGGTCGAACAGATTACCGGCCGCGTGCGGTGGCGTGAAAGCGTGATCGCCATGCGCGAAGCGGGTATCGAGCGGTTCGTCGAACTGGGCGGCAAGGTGCTTGGCCCGATGATCGGCCGGATCGACAAGGACGCGGCGACCGTGTCGCTCGTCACCATGGAAGACCTCGAGAATTTCGCGAAGGAGAACGCGTGATGTTCAGCCTCGAAGGAAAAACCGCCCTCGTGACGGGCGCCAGCGGCGGCATTGGCTCGTCGATTGCCTACGCCCTGGCTAAGCAGGGTGCACGGCTGGCACTGTCGGGTTCGAATTCGGACAAGCTGCGCGCCTTTCGCGAACAGCTGAACAGCGAATTCGGTCACGATCATGTCGAGATCACCTGCGACCTGTCGAATGCGAAGCAGGTGGAGGAACTGATCCCGGCCACCGTCGACACGCTGGGCAGCATGAATATCCTGGTCAACAACGCTGGCATCACGCGCGACAACCTCGCCATGCGGATGAAGGACGAGGAATGGGACGATGTGATCCGCATCAATCTGGAAGCCAGTTTCCGCCTGATGCGCGCCAGCGCGCGGCCCATGATGAAGGCCAAGGGCGGGCGGATCATCTCGATCACCAGCGTGGTCGGCCATACCGGCAATCCGGGCCAGATGAACTATACCGCGGCCAAGGGCGGGCTGACCGCCATGTCCAAGAGCCTGGCGCAGGAACTTGCAAGCCGCAACATCACGGTGAACTGCGTGGCGCCGGGCTTCATCCGCACCGCCATGACCGATGCGCTGAACGACGACCAGAAGGGCGCGATCAATTCGCGTATCCCGATGGGCCGCATGGGCGAGGGCGAGGAAATCGCCGCTGCAGTGGCCTATCTGGCGAGCGACGAAGCCGCCTATGTCACCGGCCAGACGCTGCATGTGAACGGCGGAATGGCGATGATGGGATAAGGGAGGCGCTTTGGCGGACGTGGGCGCGGGGGCAATCCGCGCCATGTCCGACAAACCCACCACTTTTCCCCAAGGAAATCGGGACCGGGCCGCTTGCGGCTTGCTCCCTATGACCGCCCCGCTAGGGTAATTATCCGTATTCCGGCGCTGATGGGGGCGATTCCGGCCCTCTGTGTGCCCAAAAGGGACGAAAGTAGGACCATGAAGGCCACCATCGAACGCGCTACGCTGCTGCGTTGCCTCAGCCACGTGCAATCGGTCGTAGAACGCCGTAACACCATCCCCATCCTCTCGAACGTCCTGATCGAGGCGGAAGGCGACAATTCACTGAAGGTCATGGCGACCGACCTCGACCTGCAGGTCGTCGAACATATTGATGCCAGCGTCGAAAGCGCAGGGTCGATCACCGTATCGGCGCACTTGCTGTTCGACATCGCCCGCAAGCTGCCGGACGGTTCGCAGGTCAGCCTGGAAGCCGCGGAAAACCGCATGGCGATCAAGGCCGGGCGCAGCCGCTTCTCGCTGCCGACGCTGCCGCGCGACGACTTCCCGGTGATCGTGGAAGGCGATTTGCCGACCAGTTTCGAACTGCCGGCAAAGACGCTGGCGGAACTGATCGACCGCACGCGGTTCGCCATCTCGACCGAAGAGACCCGTTATTATCTCAACGGCATTTTCTTCCACGTGTCGGACGACAGCGAGCCGGTGCTGAAAGCTGCGGCCACCGATGGTCATCGCCTTGCACGCTTCACGCTGTCGCGTCCGGAAGGCGCAGAAGGCATGCCCGACGTCATCGTGCCGCGCAAAGCCGTAGCCGAACTGCGCAAGCTGCTGGAAGAAAAGATGGACGGCAATGTCCAGATCGACCTGTCGGCCAGCAAGGTGCGCTTCACGCTGGGTGGCGAGGGCGGTGTGGTCCTTACCAGCAAGCTGATCGACGGCACGTTCCCCGATTATTCGCGTGTTATTCCAACGGGTAACGACAAGCTCCTGAAAATCGATCCGAAGAGTTTCCACGAGGGTGTGGACCGCGTGGCGACAATTGCGACCGAGAAGACCCGCGCGGTCAAGATGGGTCTCGACAAGGACAAGGTGACGCTGACCGTCACGAGCCCCGACAACGGTACCGCGACCGAAGAAGTGCCCGCCGAATATGCATCGGACGGGTTCGAAATCGGCTTCAATGCGACATATCTGAAAGACATTCTGAACCAGATCGATTCGGACACGGTGGAAATCCACCTTGCCGACGCCGGCGCACCGACACTGATCCGCAAGGACGAGAATTCGCCTGCGCTTTATGTGCTGATGCCGATGCGGGTGTAAGTCGCGGCCGGCGGTCCTCCGCCGGTCAGATTTCCACCGCGATCTTGCCGAAATGGGCGCCGCTTTCTTGGTGACGGAAAGCGGCAGCCAGGCGTTCCAGCGGGAAGCTGTCGGAAATTTCCGGACGGATTCCGTTGGCCTCGATCCCGGCGATCATATCGAGCTGGTGGCGGCGGCTTCCCACGGTCAGGCCCTGCACGCGCAGGTTCTTCGCCATGAGAAGGCCGGTCTGGACCGGTCCGGCAAAGCCTGCGAGGACGCCGATAAGCGCGACGTGGCCACCGACGCAGGCCGCAACCATCGATTGCCCTAGCGTTCCGGCCCCGCCGACTTCGACAACGCAATCCACGCCATGTCCGCCGGTGAGTTTGTGAGCCTTTGCACCCCACTCCTCGACCTCGCGGTAATTGATCAGATGATCGGCACCCATGTCGCGCAGACGTTCGAGCTTCTCTCCGCTCGAACTGGTGGCGATCACCGTCGCCCCTGCAGCCTTGGCGAACTGAAGGGCGAAGACCGAGACTCCACCGCTCCCCTGCACAAGGACCGTATCGCCCGGCCTGATCGAATTGTCGACGAACAGGGCGCGCCATGCCGTAAGACCGGCGCAGGTCAGCGTGGCGGCTTCGGCATGGCTGTAACTCTTGGGAACGCGCGTGAACGATGAAGCGGGCGCGGTGACCGCTTTGCGCGCATACCCGTCGATCCCGTCACCGGGAACACCGGTGAAGCCCGTTCTTGGGGGCGCACCGTCCAGCCAATCGGGAAAGAAGGTGCTGACCACCGGATCCCCCACGGAAAATTCGGTTACACCATCGCCCACGGCCGTAACTACGCCCGCGCCGTCGGACATGGGAATGCGCCCTTGCTGCGACGGGATCATCCCGGTGACGACTGCATAGTCGTGGTAATTGAGTGAACTCGCCTTCAAGGCGACGGTTATCTCGCCGGCCGCCGGTTCGGGCGGGCCGTCGACGTCGCAACAGACAAGGGCATCAAGGGTGGAAGGTGTCGCGCCAGTGCGAATGGCCTTCATTCCGCTGCCTCCAGCAGTTCCACACGTTGCGGACCGCGAATGAGGCCGCCGGGCGTTTCGCCCGTCCATTCGCCATCGCGGAAGGTAACCTTTCCGTTCTTGATCGTGGCGATGTAACCTTCGGCCTTTTGCAACAGGCGCTTCCCACCAGCAGGCAAGTCGAAAGCGAGCCAGGGTTTGCCCAACCGGATACGATCCATGTCGATAATATTGAGATCGGCGAGATATCCTGGAGCGAGGACGCCGCGATCTTCGAGACCATAGAGGCGGGCCGTGTCGTTGCACTGCCGCTTGATCGCGTTTTCGAGACCAATCGTACCGCGAGACCGGTCACGCACCCAATGCTGAAGCATAAAGGTGGGGGAGGCTGCATCGCAGATCGTTCCGCAATGGGCGCCGCCATCCGACAGCGAATTGACGGTATCGTCCGATTGCTGGAGATCCATCAGGAAATCGAGATTTCCGTCGGCATAATTCAGGATGGGGAGATAGATGAATCCCTTGCCATCATCGCGGCAAAGCAAGTCGTAGGCATATTCGTCGCCCGAGACTCCGGCAGCCTTTGCGCGTTCGAGGATGCTTTCGGCGATGGTTGGTTCGTAGTTGAAATCCGGGTCCATTTCGAACTGCATGTTCCAGCCGCCGCAGACGACCATTACGAGACCGATGATGTCCTGATTGACGTCGGAAAAGTCATGCTGTTCGCCGAGCATACGAGCCTTGAATGCCGGATCGAGAAGTGCTGCCTTCTGTTCTTCCCAGGGCAGATTTTCGATTTCCTTCCAGCTTGGCTTGAGGCGGAAAGGATGAACGGTCCCCTGCCAGGCCATGACGATGCCGTTACCCCGCAATGCGATCTGCGCGACGATATTGGCACCATTGTCGTTTTCCGCCCGCATGCTGGCGATCTGTTCGTCGAGCGGNAATTCNTTGGCGATNGACTGAAGCGCGGCGAACGTAACNGGCAGNCCGGTTTCGCGGCTCATCTTGCCCATCCAGCCGAATTCNTCCCAATCGCGTTTCATGTCGGAAGCCATTTCGAAGACGCCGTGGCCCGCGCGACCCATGGCNCGGCCGATTTCGATCAGCTCTTCCGCTGTCGCGGTGGTGCCCGGCACGACTTCGCCATCGATATCGCGGTGAAGCACGGTGCGGGACGTNGAAAAGCCNAGAGCGCCGGCACGAACGCCTTCTTCGACGATGCGTCCCATTTCGGCAATTTCGGCATCGGTCGGAACGGCGCCCGGACGCTCGCGGTCGCCCAGCACATAGGCGCGCACCGAGCCGTGCGGGACATGGGTGCCGACATCGATCGCACGNGGCAGCTTTTCGAGCGCGTCGAGATATTCCGGNAAGGTTTCCCAATNCCATTCCATGCCTTCNGCAAGGGCAGTGCCGGGAATATCCTCCACCCCTTCCATGAGGCCGATGAGCCATTCGTGCTTGTCCGGCTTGGCCGGCGCGAAGCCAACGCCGCAATTGCCCATGACGACNGTNGTCACGCCGTGCCAGCTGGAAGGAGCCATCTCCTGATCCCANGTNGCCTGTCCATCGTAGTGGGTGTGAATATCGACNAAGCCGGGAGTGACGAGATGCCCACCAGCATCGATTTCTTCCACGGCGTCACCGCTGACAGTGCCGACCTGGACGATCAGCCCATCCTTGACGGCGATGTCGCCGTGGAACCGGTCCTGTCCGGTACCATCGACGATGGTCCCGTTGCGAATGATCAGATCGTATGCGGGCATAGATATGTGCTCCTCTCTCCGGTGAAAGAAGGTTCCACATTGCAACCGACCTGTCCAGCGATGATTAGGCAGCGCGTTCCGGCATTCGGACGGTCAGCAGGGTAGCGAAACCGATGATGAAGAGAATGTTGATCGAAACCATCCCGATCCGCTGATCGCCCGACCAAAGGGTAAACTGTTCCACCAGCAGCGGCCCCATCCATACAGTGATCGTCCCGGCAATGGCGTAGAGGCCGAAGAATTCGCCGCTGCGGCCCGGCGGGGCAAGCGTCACCAGCATCGTGCGGCCAGACGAAATGCTGGCCGTAACGGTGATGGCGACCACGCTGATCAGCGAAAGATAGACGATGTCCGAAAGTGTCTGGAACACCGGGCCGTCCCAGACCTGACTGTTTTCGATCAGGCCGAGGAACAGGCTTTCGCGGGTTATGCTGAGCTGCGTAAGCCCGGCGAGGACCATCAACATGATTTCGACCAGGAGGGCGCGCTTGACGCCGACCTTTGACTCCAGCCATCCGCCGATGAGACCGCCGGCAAAGGCGCAGGCGCTGGCAAAGATGGCGTAGCACAGCATTTCCAGGAAATTCCAGCCGAGGAAGAGTGCCACATAGACCGCGCCAAGCGCCAGGAGGGCAGCCATTCCATCGGCATAGAACATGCGTGCTACGAGGAATTTCATCAGTTCGCGGTAGTGGGTCGCTGCACGAAGAGTGCGCCAGACGCTTACCGCGCCGTCCCGGAAAGCGCTGGCCCAGCTCGCGCCCGGAACGCCGGGATCGCGCGCATTGAGAAAAAACGGGATGGAGAACACGGCAAGCCAAACAGCACATATCGGCCCGGCAAGCCGCGCATGTTCGAACTTCGAAAGGTCGACGCCGAACCGCGGGATGGCAAACGGCCAGCCGATCGCGGCGGGCAGAACGAAAAGCAGGGCGATCGCGAGGAAGATTAGCGTTGCAGCAAGATTGCCCAGACCGAGCCCCAGACCAGAGATCATCGCCAGCCGCCTGGGCTCGCCCGCAACGCTGAGCATCGCATTATGTGTGACCTCGGAATAAGTGTAGCTGACATAGGCGACGACCAGCAGCACCATGATCGCGCCTACGCTCAGCCCCTGGCCGCCTGGCATCGCGAACCAGAGCATGGCCGAACAGACGACGATCGATCCGAGGAAGATTGCCAGAATGGGCTTCAGTCGCCCGCCGCGGTCCAGCGCGGCACCCAGAAACGGCGCGGTGAGCGCGGCGATCAATCCGGCCCATTTCGTTACCGAGGCAATCGTTGCCTGGCCCTGCGCATTGGCCGCTGCGAGCGCCTGATCGTCCGGTAGACCGGCCAGCGTGCCACTGGCGAGGAGATCCGCCCCGATGATGTCCCGCGCGAAATAGGGTGCGAAAATGTAGATGACGATGAGGATGTAATAGGGATTGCGGGCCCATTCGAAGATCGCCCAGGAAAATCCGGTCCGGCCGAGCGCACCGCCTTCACCGCTGGTCTGGCGGATCGGCTGATTGGCGAGCGGATTTGCGGCAAGCGCGGGATCGGTGGCCATCGTCAATTCCTTATGATCCCGGCCGTCCCCCCTGTTCAGGCGGCTCTGGCCAGTTCCGCTTCTGTGGTCGGAGCGTCGAGAAATGCTCTCAGCTTGCCGATGCACTGATCGGCATGGGTCAGCAGGAAGAGATGGCCGCCGCCCGCTATGACTTCCAAATGCGCATTGGGGATCGCAGAGGCGAGGATGCGGCCATTGACGAGTGGGACGATCTGATCATCGNCGCCCATCATCACCAACGTNTCCTTCTTCATCAGGGGCAGGGCGGGAAGGCTCGTCCACCCCAGCATCGCGATAAGCTGGTAGAAATATCCCCGCGGTGATGGCGGCTTGAGGCGACCGATGTGGCTGGTCTTCTGGTTTGCCCCGCCGTCGGGATCGATGCCGCCGTAGAGCGTCTGGAAATGCTCGTTCATATATTTGGGATCAATGTAGCGGCGCGGATTGGCCATCTTGGTCAGCGCGGCGGGATTGCCCGGCACCATGAGCATCCCTGCCGTCGTGGCGGCCAGGACCAGTCTGTGGGTCCGCTTGGGATATTGAAGCGCGAAGTGCTGGGCCATGGCACCCCCCCACGAAACACCCATCACATCGACTTCGGCGATCCCGAGCTGATCCAGTACCTGCCTGGCAGTCCAGCTCATCGTGAAAGGATTATACGGCAGCGCGGGATCGGGGCTTTCGCCCGTTCCCGGCATGTCGAACATCACGAANGCGCGTTCGGTCAGCTTTTCGGCCAGCGGGGCGACAGCTTCGATATTCGCGCCGATACCATTGAAGAACAGGATCGGGGGATGATCAAGGTTGTCGTCCAGCCGCCAGGTCGCCACGCGCAGGGTCCGCCCACCAGCCTCCATCATTTCGATAGTGGCGGTCATGGGTTCGTTCTTCGATGCGGTCACTCAATGATCCTTCAAGACTGCCTGTCAGCAGGATTCCAAGACGTACTGGCCGGGCGCCGGGTCCAGCGGGGCGTATTTCTTGGTCCCGAGCTTGGCAGGGGCTTTCTTCTTCTTGCCGGAACGCGTCTGAACCCAGTCTATCCAGTAAGGCCACCAGCTACCGGCGACNTCTTCGGTTCCCTTCAGCCATTCATCGGCCGTGGCGGGGAGCTTCTTTTCGCCATCGCCCTGAATGTAATATTTCGCCTTCGGATTTCCCGGAGGGTTNAAAATGGCCTGCATGTGGCCGGAATGGCTGAGAACGTAGGTCACGTCCTTCGACCCGAACAGCTGGGTNGACCGGTATGTCGCCTTCCACGGAGTGATATGATCGGTGACGCCGCCGAGGATGAAAAGATCGCTCGTGACCTTCGACAGATCGATCTTGTGATCGACCATCTCGACCTCGCCCTTCTTCGTGAAGGCCAGTGTTTCGAACACCGTCAGGAAATCGCCCATCAACGCGCCCGAAAGATTGGTCGCATCGGCATTCCAGAACAGCACNTCGAAAGCGGGCGGGTCCTGTCCGAGCAGGTAATTGTTGATGACGTAGTTCCAGATCAGATCGTTCGGGCGCAGCCAGGCGAAGCCGCGGGCGAGGTCGTCNCCCTTGATGACGCCCTTCTTCGCNGCGCGNTGTTTGGCGAGGGCNAGACCGTTCTCGCTGACCAGCGAACCGGCCTCGATATCGTTCTGCTTGGGGTGGAGAACACAGACCATCAGTGTGAGCGCGCCGAGCAGTTCGTCCTTGTCGGACGCCATCTTGCTGGCCAGCATGGTAGCGGTCTGACCGCCGGAGCATCCGGCNGAAACGTTGACCTTNTTGCTGCCGGTGATCTTGGCNACCGCTTCCAGCGCCTCNCGACAGGAATTGACGTAATCGGCCATGTCCCAATGGCCTTGATCCTTCGTCGGATTCTTCCAGCTTATGACGAAGGTCTGGATGCCGTTGTCGAGCTGGTATTTCACCACCGATTTTTCCGGCGACAGATCGTTGATGTACATCTTGTTTATCTGCGGCGGGATGGTGAGCTGGGGGATCTTGTAAACCTCGTCCGTCGTCGGGGTGTACTGGATCAGCTCCATCATCTCCGTGCGCAGGACTACGGAGCCCTTGGACGTGGCGACGTTTTCGCCAAGCTTGAAGGGTTTCTTGTCGACCTGGCTGACCATGCCCTTGTTGTAGACCATGTCGTCATAGGCGTTCTTGAGCCCCTTGATCAGCGACAGGCCGCCGCTGGTGATGGCCATTTTCTGGGCGGAAGGATTGCCGATCAGCGTATTGGTCGGGGCAAGACTGTCGATGATGATATTCGAAACGAAGCGCGCACGATCNCGCTCCAGCTCGTCCAGCTCAAGATCCTCGAGCCAGTGCGCTGCGCCCTTCTGCACGGCGAGGTAATATTGCATTCCGGCGCGCATGAANGGGTTGTATTGCCANGCCGGGTCCTGNAAGCGCTTGTCNTTCGGATTGGGGGCGAGATCGCTCTTGCCGGTCATGATCTTGATCATGTCCTCGCCCATCGTCCGGCTGTGCTTCATGAGGCGCTGCGGGTCCGAAGCCGTCTCGCGTAACATGACCGCGACCGCGCCGAAAATGTCTTCGCGTGTCAGGCCGACAAGGGGCCCGAGCGCGCTGGTCGACTGGGCAGCTTCATCTTCGAGCTTCGCCATGGTTTTCGGTTCTCTCCACTTTTGATTGCCGCTCTGTGTCGGCATTTCGGCAATTCATGCGGGCCGGCTACGGTTTTGGCAAGCAGGCTTCACAATCCGCGCGCAGCGATCATGCTTTCGATGTCGACGAATTTCTCTCGTGGCGACCCGTCGCGCGCGGCGGNGATCTCCGCTTCCTCGATCTTTTGCCAGTCGCGGAAGGTGACGATATCGAGCCGGCGCTCTGCCGCCAGATCGTCAAAACCCTCGCGCCCCCGTCTGCGGTGTCCCGACCCGATGTCTTCAGCGACGATATCGATGACGGAATAGCCATCGGGGCGGTTCGTGCCGATTGTCCCGCTNGGCCCCCGCTTGGCCCAGCCGACGCAATATAGGCCGGGCAGGATGCGGCCCTGATCGTTGGCGAAGCGGCCTGCACGTTCGTCGAACGGGACGCCTTCGATGGGCGATGTCTCGTAACCGATGCAGGTTATGACGATATCTGCCGGTATGCGGTAGCTTTCGCCGGTGCCGATCGCACGGCCGGCCTCGACCACGGTCCGTTCGACCACCACACCCGTCGCTCTGCCGTCAGTCACATCGATCGCCTTGGGGCTGGCGAAAAAATCGAACTCGATGGCGATGGGTTTCTCGCCATGAATATTTGGGGGAATGGCGGCAAATTCACGCAGCAGGGTCACCGATTTGCGCATTCCCGGCTCAAGCACGGCATCGTCATCGAGCGGCGGCAGGTCGGCGCTTTCGACCTGTGGACTGGCCCGCTCCAGCTGCATGAGTTCCCCCAGTTCCTTGGGGGTCATCATGATCTGGTGCGGCCCCCGGCGGCCAAGGATGGTGACGCTTTCGAGCCTGCTGTTTCTCAGTGCATCAAGCGCGTGGGTGACGATGTCCGAACCGGCGAATTCGTCTTCGGTCTTGGACAATATTCGCGCTACGTCGAGCGCAACATTGCCCATGCCAACGACNACCGCATNGCGGCCAGAAAGATCGGGGTTCAGATTGGCGAATTCGGGATGGCCATTGTACCACCCGACAAATGCCGCACTGCCGATGACATTCTCGGCATCGGATCCCTCAATGCGCAGCAGGCGATCTTTCGGCGCGCCGGTGGCAAGGATAACCGCATCGTACAATGATTGCAGTTCTTCTATCGAGACATCGCGGCCGATCGCGATATTGCCAACGAAACGCACGGTGTCGCCGATAGCGGTTTTTTCGTAACGTCGCGAAACGCCCTTGATCGACTGATGATCGGGCGCGACACCGGTGCGGATCAGCCCGAAAGGAACGGGTAACATGTCGAAGACATCGATACGGGCTTCCTCGCCCCATTTCTTAACGGCCGCTTCCGCAGTGTAGTACCCGGCCGGACCCGAACCCACGATTGCGATGTGCCGCATGTCCTTCTCCCGCAAGACAGTGCGTTAGATGCACGTCTGCCGTGCGCATGGCAAGTTCGTCGAAGCCGTCCGACTGCTTGGCAGCGGGATTATGCCTTTGGAAAGAAATTGCCGGTAAATGCAGTAGTTACCCGGAGCTTTCGGGCCGCTTTCCGGGTTTTTCAGTTAGAGGTAAGCTTTAGATGGGTGGGTTCTTCTCGCGGGCGACGCGGGCCAAAACAATGGAGGACGAGGCGCTGGAGGATGCGCCGCTTTGCCCCATTGCCGCATCCGATGCAGCGCGCCGGGTTGAACTTCTCGACAGTTTCGAAGCCGCCGGGCTCGGCTGGTTCTGGGCGACGGATGCTCAGGGCCGCCTGATCTATCTTTCCCAGAATGCCGCTCTCAAGCTTGGCTGGAACGACGGCGAGGCCATCGGAAAACCCCTCGGTGATCTCTTCATGACCGAGCAGGATGATGATCCGAACCGGACCGAGCGGCCGCTCGCTTTCCTGCTCAGTGCACGAAATTCGATCAGCCAGTTGAACGTCAGGCTCGCGGTTGCTGGCCAGGAAGTGTGGTGGGAAATCGCCGGCAAGCCGCAGTTCGATGAAGCGCAGCGCTTCACCGGGTACCGCGGGAGTGCGAAAGACATCACACGCAGCCGTGAAAGCCAACGCGATGCCGAACGGCTCGCGCAGTATGATTCGCTGACAGGGCTGTCCAATCGTCACCGCATGACCAAGCGGCTGTCGGCAACGCTGGCGGCTTACCGGAATTCCAAACGCTCCTGCGCACTTTTGATGCTCGATCTCGATCGATTCAAACAGGTCAACGATACGCTTGGCCATCCAGCCGGCGACGAATTGCTGAAGCAGGTAGCAGCGAGACTTGGTCGTATTGTCGGCGACAAGGGCGAAATCGGTCGACTGGGCGGTGACGAATTCCAGATCATGCTTCCCGACATCGATGACCGGGGTGCACTGGGTGAATTGGGCCAAAGGCTGATCCAGATGATCTCGCAGCCTTATTCGATCAATGGCGCGCGCGCGATCATCGGTACATCTGTCGGCATTGCGATTGCACCGTATGATGGGCTCGACACTGAGGAACTGGTCAAGGCCACCGATCTCGCGCTCTACGCCGCCAAGGGGGGCGGGCGAGGCCAGTATCGATTCTATTCGAGCGATCTGCAGGATGGCGCCAAGCATCGTCGGCAGGTCGAAGAAGATCTTCGCGACGCAATTACCAATAGCGAACTGTCGATGCACTATCAGCCACTGATCTGCGCAAAGACACACACCGTGCAGGCCTGCGAGGCTCTCATGCGGTGGGAACATCCCGAACGGGGCAGCATATCGCCCGGCGTCTTCATCCCGGTGGCCGAGGAAATCGGGATCATCAAGGAGATGGGCGACTGGGCGCTCAGGGAAGTGTGTCGGCAGGCCAAGGAGTGGCCGGTCGATTTACGTGTCGCAGTCAATGTCTCCGCGATCCAGTTTTCGCATGACGACTTTGCGCATGTGGTGAAAAATGCGCTGCACTATAGCGGGCTTTCACCCGACAGGCTCGAACTCGAAATCACCGAAAGCGTTTTTCTCGGCGATGCTGATCGATCGCAACGCATGTTCGCAGAACTGAAGGATCTGGGCGTTCGTCTGGCTCTGGACGATTTCGGTACCGGTTACAGCTCGCTAAGCTATCTGCGCACGGCACCTTTCGACAAGATCAAGATCGACCAGAGCTTCGTCCGGGGTGCAACGGAAGAAGGTAACAACAACGCCGCTATTCTCAGTGCCATTACGGGCCTTGCAGCAGCGCTGAAGATGGATACGGTCGCAGAAGGCGTCGAAGCGGAAGACGAACTGGCGCTGGTCACTGAACGGGGCGCGACGCTAATCCAGGGACATATTTTTTCGCGTGCGATCTCGCACGAGGAACTCCTGGAGCGCCTCGAACAGGGCAAGCTCAAGTACGAACCGCGTGGCCCCGCCAAATATCGCGCGGACCGCAAACGCGTTTTCCGCCGGATCGGTCTGATCCACGAAGATAGCCGTTACAAGGTCGTGATGCGCAACCTGTCGAAGACCGGCGCGATGATCGAAGGTCTGCTGGATGTCCCGCAAGGAACCGATATCGTTCTGGATCTCGGCGGTGGTCAGTTGGCTGTAGCGACTGTCCGTCGTTCGAAGGGGTCGATGCAGGGCGTCGAGTTCGAAACGCAGCTTATCAGCGATGGCGCCGATGGCCTTTGCACCCGTCATCGTGTGTCGCCCTATCAGATCGAGGCCGCCGGACGCCCCCTGGCCGCTCTCACGCAGGATGCCTACTCGATGATGGTTGCGGAGCAGCTCGGCTCAGGTCGAAAAAAGTTCGTCGAGGTTGAAGTTGGCAATCCGAAGCCCGGAAGCGGAATCTGATCGTCTCGGATGTGTCGTTAGGTTAAAAATAACCATTACTATCTAGGCCGGTCGTACCGAGGCAAATTGTTGCATGAGGCGGCACGACGATGGGGGCCATGCCCTTTTCCGATTTCTTGAGAGGAAGAAAAGCTGAGGCTGAGGCCCCGGCCGAAGATGTATCTCGCTCTTTATCGGCTACCTTCGCCCGTTCCGAAAAGCTGGACGTGGTCGAAGAAATCGAGCGCAGCGGTGCATTGGGCTTCTGGGCGACCGACGCCCATGGCCGGATCCTTTACCTTAGCCCGGCAATTCTCGAAGGTCTGGGTATAGATTTTGCACGCGCTTCCGGCGAGCCTCTTCAGCAATTGCTGGTACCTGTGGACGGCGATGGCGACGGTCGATCTCTGGGGCTGAGGCTCAATACCCGCAAGAGTTTTGCCAATCTGACCGTTCAGGCAGGTGATGCGCAGAACGACATCGTCCTCCGGCTCTCGGGCAGGCCCCTGCACGACAATGACACGAACTTTCTCGGATTTCGCGGCAGCGCAGTCGACGTCACACTGGATTTCCGAAGCGAAGAAGAAGCCAACCGTCTGGCCAAATTCGATTCCCTGACCGGTCTGGCAAACCGCCACCGGATGGAACAGCGAATTGATTCCACGCTGCATGCCTTCAAGAGTGCGCAGCGCAGCGCAGCCTTGATGATGCTAGACCTCGACAAGTTCAAACAGGTCAACGACACGCTGGGCCATGCTGCGGGCGACCAGTTGCTGCAGCAGGTGGCAGAGCGTCTCACTAGCGTCATCGGCGGACGGGGGGAAATCGGCCGCCTTGGTGGCGACGAATTCCAGATACTCGTTCCTGATATGGACGACCGCGGAGAGCTTGGCGAAGTTGCCAAGAAGATCATCCAGATCCTTTCGCAGCCCTATTCGGTCGAAGAAGGTCGAGCGATCATCGGGTGTTCGGTAGGCATCGCGGTTGCACCTTATGATGGTATTGAACGCGATGAACTGTCTCGCGCCGCCGACCTGGCTCTTTATGCCTCAAAGAACGGGGGGCGCGGCCAGTTCCGTTTTTACGCAGCCGATCTCGAGCACGAGGCGAACCTGCGCAAACGGATGGAAGACGATCTGGCCGATGCCATCGAAAGCGGCCACTTCACGCTCGAATATCAGCCGGTCGTTTCGCTAGAAGACAATCGCGTGCTCTCTCTCGAAGCCCAGTACTGCTGGGCGGACGAGGAGCGCGGCCGCGTGCCAGCGGATACCTTTCTGCCGGTCGCCGAAGGCAGCCGCCTGATTGTCCCGATCGGGGAATGGGCCATTCGACGTGCATGCGAAGACGCGCTCTCCTGGCCGGATAGTCTGCGGGTGTCACTCCATATCAGCCCCGTGCAGTTCGAGGCCAACGGTTTTGTCCAGTGTATCGAGCAGGTGCTGGCGGACACGGATCTCGATCCCGCGCGGCTCGAATTGCGCTTTCCGGAAAAGGTGCTCCTCGGGGATGCGTCGAAACTGGACAAGGCGCTCGGGAGCCTGTTCAAGCTCGGAGTGCGGCTCACCGTCGACCAGTTCGGTTCGGGGCTCTCCTCGCTCGCTTATCTGCGGCGGGCGCCGCTGAGCGCGTTACGTATCGGTGCGCAATTCTTCGAACCGATCATGGGCAACGATCTCGGCGATATGGATCTCGTCCGGGCAGTAATTGCGCTGTCCGACGCCATGGGGATGGAGACGACGGCCTCCGGCGTTCACGCGCTTGATCTCATGAACGAACTGAAGCGGCTTGGCATCGATCAGGTCAGCGGCTTTGTTTATTCCGAGCCGCTTTCGAACGAACAGGTATGTCAGGAGCACGCCAATGGGGAATGGACGCTTGCGCCCACGGATAGCGGTACCCAGCGCGCTTCCCGCCGGACGGTCTTCCGCAAGATCGGCGTGATCCACGAGGATCACTATTACGACGTCACCCTGCGCAATCTTTCGCGCTCCGGCGCGATGATCCAGGGGCTCGAGGACGTGCCGGTCGGGACCATGTTCGTGCTCGACTTCGGGCAGGGCCAGCTGGCTGTGTGTACCGTTCGCCGGACGATGGACGATACGCAGGGCCTCGAATTCGAACAGGAACTGGTCGATGACGGGGCAGGCGGGTTGTGTACGCGGCACCGCGTGAGCCCTTACGAACTCGCGACGGCTGGTGTGCCGCTGGCCGCGCTTTCGCCGGGCAAATATGCCATGGCTCCGGATAGCGGGGCAGGGGCCGGCTTCGCGCAATTCAACCTTTCGGCCAGCGCTCCGAGACAGACCGGTCGCAAGGAAGCGGTACAGGTGTAGCTTTGTCTGCTGACAGGGCGGCGCGGCGCGGCTAATGGGGCGGCGCAATGACCGACCTTTCCAAGATCCGCAATTTCTCCATCATAGCCCACATCGACCATGGCAAGTCGACGTTGGCTGATCGGTTGATCCAGTTTACCGGGGGGCTGACCGACCGGGAGATGTCCGAGCAAGTCCTTGATAACATGGACATCGAGAAGGAGCGGGGCATCACGATCAAGGCGCAGACCGTGCGCCTCAACTACACCGCGCGCGATGGCGAGACCTATGAGCTCAACCTCATGGACACGCCCGGCCACGTCGACTTCGCCTATGAAGTCAGCCGCAGCCTGGCCGCGTGCGAGGGCGCGCTGCTGGTGGTGGACGCCGCGCAAGGGGTGGAAGCGCAGACGCTGGCCAATGTCTACCAGTCGATCGAGCACGACCACGAAATCGTCCCCGTCATCAACAAGATCGACCTGCCCGCCGCCGAACCGCAGCGCGTGGCCGAGGAGATCGAGGAAATCGTCGGCATCGAGGCCACCGGCCCGTGGGAGGAAGGCGGCGCCGTCCTCACCAGCGCCAAATCCGGCATCGGCATCGAGGAAACGCTGGAAGCGCTGGTCAAGCGCATCCCGCCGCCCACGGGCGACCGCGACGCACCGCTGAAAGCCATGCTGGTCGACAGCTGGTACGACCCGTACCTCGGCGTCGTCATCCTGGTGCGCGTGATGGACGGGGTCATCAAGAAGGGCCAGCAGGTCAGGTTCATGCAGGGCGGCACCCAGCACCTGATCGACCGCGTCGGCTGCTTCACCCCCAAGCGCACCGACCTGCCCGAACTCGGCCCGGGTGAAATCGGCTTCATCACCGCGCAGATCAAGGAGGTGGAGCAGGCCCGCGTCGGCGACACCATCACCACGGTGAAGAACGGGGCGCCCGAGGCGCTGAAAGGCTACAAGGAAGTCCAGCCCGTGGTCTTCTGCGGCCTGTTCCCCGTCGACGCCGCCGATTTCGAGAAGCTGCGCGAGAGCATCGGCAAGCTGCGGCTGAACGATGCGAGCTTCAGCTACGAGATGGAAAGCAGCGCCGCGCTGGGCTTCGGCTTCCGCGCCGGCTTCCTCGGCCTGCTGCACCTGGAAATCATCCAGGAACGCCTCAGCCGCGAATACGATCTCGACCTCATCACCACGGCCCCCTCGGTCGTGTACCGGGTCCACCTCGGCCATTCCAAGAACGAGGACGCCAAGACCATCGAGATCCACAATCCCGCCGACTGGCCGGACGTCAACCGGATCGAGACGGTGGAAGAACCGTGGATCAAGGCGGTGATCTACGCGCCCGACGAATATCTCGGCGCGATCCTGAAGCTGTGCCAGGACCGCCGCGGCATCCAGACGAACCTGACCTATGTCGGCGGGCGTGCGCAGGTGAGCTACGAATTGCCGCTGAACGAAGTGGTGTTCGATTTCTACGACCGGCTGAAATCGATCAGCCGCGGCTATGCCAGCTTCGACTATGAACAGATCGGAAGCCGCGAGGGCGACCTGGTCAAGATGAACATCCTCGTCAACAACGAGCCGGTCGATGCGCTGTCTCTGATCGTCCACCGCAGCGTGGCGGAAGAACGCGGCCGCGGCATGTGCGAACGGCTGAAGGACCTGATCCCGCGCCACCTGTTCAAGATCCCGATCCAGGCCGCCATCGGCGGCAAGGTCATCGCCCGCGAAACCATCGCCGCGCTGCGCAAGGACGTGACCGCCAAATGTTACGGCGGCGACATCACACGCAAGAAGAAGCTGCTGGAGAAGCAGAAGAAGGGGAAGGCCAGAATGAGGGAATACGGAAACGTCTCGATCCCTCAGGAAGCCTTCATCGCAGCCCTGCGTATGGGAGAAGAGTGAGTCTCCCATTTCCGAGGATGCGGGAGCGCCCGAAGGGCGGCCTGCCCGGCGAAGGCCGGGGGTAATGCGAGCATTCCGCGCGAAGCGTTCATCGCCACACTGCGGATGGATGAGCAATGACCCCCATTCTCAAAACCGCCCGCGTGCGGTAAGGCGAGCTGTCCCCGCGCACGGCGGGGCGTAATGCGAGCCTTCCGCGGGAGGATTTCATTGCGACGCTGCGGACGGGCGAGGTGTAATCGCCACACCCCGCGCAGCCCGATTTTTCCAGCCGGTACAATACCGGCCAACCAGAAACGACACGATCCCTAATGCCTTCATTCAAGCAACCCACTTTTCAGGAACGCGCAGCCATGGCCGACAAGGCCCGCGAAAAGGCGCTGAAGAAAATGGCCGCCAAGCCGCCGGTCGACCCTGAGGTCGAAGCCAAGCGCCGCGAGGCCCGCCTGGCGCGCGAAGCCGCCGCCGCCGAAAAGAGCGCCGCACGCCGCGAAGCGATCGCCAAGGCCAAGGCCGAGAAGATCGCCGCCGCCGAGGCAGCCGCCGAAGCCGCCGCCATTCCGGAGCCGACCGAAGCAGAACTGAAAGCCAAGCGCGACGCGAAATACGCCGCCCGCAAGGCGCGCAAGAAGAGGTGAGGTGAGGGCGGCCGGCGAGAGCGGGCCGCTGTTTGCTCTAGCGGACCCTTGCGTACGGCGGCTTTGCGCCCTCATAACGGTCATTCGAGAGATTGATGTAGCAACCCAAAAGCGGACGTTCGCTTAACAATTAAAGGTTGCCTAGCGTACCGAGTACTATCAGTCGATAAGCAGAAAATTGTTAGTCGCGTTCAAGCCGCAAGTGACGTATGCGATGTAAGCATTTCCCTTATTTCTTCTGGGCTGGTCGGTCGTCCAATTAAATAGCCCTGAGCAAGATCGCAGCCCGCTTCCCGGAGGAAGGTGAGACAGCTTCGATCCTCAACTCCTTCTGCAACAACTCGCAGACCAAGCCGATGCGCAAGGTCGATGGTCGACTGAACAAGAAGCGCATCGTTTGCGTCCTCATGGGCGTGCTGAACAAAGCTCCGGTCGATCTTAAGTTCGGACAGTGGAAGCTGCTTGAGATAAGTCAATGTCGACTGGCCTGTGCCGTAATCGTCCATCGAGATTGCGATGCCAAGGTCGCGAAAGTGCTGAAGCGCGGCGACAGCGGCGCTAGGATCGTCAATTGTTGCTGATTCAGTCACCTCGAAAATCAAACGATTCCGCGGAATTCCTGTCTCCGTAAGGATCCGCTTTGCCTTGTCGATGAATTCGTTTGAATAAACCAGCTTTGCAGAAATATTGACTGCAGCGCTGACAACAAGACCACGCTGGCACCAAGCGGCCAAATCATCGATGGTTCTTTGCAGAACATACAAGGTCAGGTCGCATATCCGGTTCGCATCTNCGGCNATCGGAATGAACAGGTCGGGTCGTAACGGACCGCGTTGCGGGTGATTCCAACGTACGAGCGCTTCGACGCTGGTGATACGATCAGTCTTCAAATCAAGCTTCGGCTGATAGACGACCTCAAGCTCACCCAAATCGATTGCCACATCGAGCTCTCCCATGAGGGAGATCTGCCGTTCCACTTCGGTTTGCTCATCAGCTAGATGAATGTGCCAAGGTTGGGCATTTCTCAGAGCCGTCGCAGCGGACAACGCCGCCTCTGCTAGGGCTTGAGGTGCGGCAACGCCAAATGCGATCTGGACATCAACGCGTCGCCCTCCGACCTCGATGGGACGTCGCATCAGTGCATGCAATGCCTTTAGCATTGCCTCCATCTCTCCGGCTTCAAGAGAAGAATGCCAGGCGAGCGTGCGGTCCTCTATTCGATAAACTGTGCTGCCGAAGTTCCCTACGAGGAGCCGCTCGGCAACGCGTTTGAGGAGTTCTTTCGCATTGTGATCGCCCAGAACGCTCGAGAGCGCCGCGAAATTACCAATGATTGCCGTAATGCATACGGCCGACGCCGGATCAATCTCTCGTTCCATCGACAGTCGGTTCGGAAGCCCTGTGTCGGAGTCATGGACGCGCCTATGGTCCAATTCCTTTTTAAGAATTGCCAGCAACTGCGCAGCGCCTGCAAACAATACCGCGACTGCGGCGGGTGCNGCTTCGAGCATCGTGTAAAATGCGAACCAAGAAACGCCGTAGGCACTCACAACTGTGCCCAGCGCTACGGCGCTGCGCGTTGCGGCCTGGCGCATTGTTGTCGCCCGAAGCAACCAGGCGAAGCCTGCGCAGGCTATTGCCATAAGAACAAACGGGCCTGCGCTGGCAGGCAAAGCCGCAAAGAGAGTTTCAGCTGCAATCGCTTGAACAATGACGCCGGGAATTACGCCATGTTTAGGCACAGCATACCTGTCGCCCATTTCTATTGCCGTGGCACCGACCAACACATCTTTTCCACGAATATCGGCTTCGGCAAACCGACCGTGCTCGATATCAGAGAAGCTGTGGCGGGGTATAGTCAGAGGGTCGATCGAAAGATCTAATGGAAAAGGCTGATCGACCGTCCCGGGTCGGCCCGCAATCTGCGCGGACAATGATGGCCGGGGAATGCCCTGCGTAAGAGTGCCTAATGGCATTCGCCGCACGAATCCGTCGCCGTCTGCTGCGATGGAAACCGAACCCAGGATTGCATAATCCCTCAAGGCCGGGATCGGCAGGGCGTCTAGCATCCTTGTGTCGTGCCGAGATGCTCTTTGCGCAAATGTCGGCAGGACGATCGTTGGCTTGGCCTCGGCCAGCGCCGCGGCGAAAGCGAGATCCTGCTCTGTTTCAGATGGAGTGGAAAAATCGACGTCGAAGGTAATGCTCCGCACGCCCGCATCCGACAGCCGACTGACAAGTGCACCATAGTGGCGCCGGTCCCAGGGCCACCGGTCTATCTCTGCCAGGCTTGCCGCATCCATCTCGACGACGTGAAGCTGGCCGCTGGCTTCGCGGGAATGGATGCCGAACAGGGAATTGCGCAAAGCATCTTCAGCGCCCTGCAAAAACCCCGAGCCCCACAGTAACATCGCCGCTGCCAGCGATAGTACGCAGATCAGCAGTCGGCCGATAGTGGCGCTCATACCCATCGACCGCATATTGCGAGATGTCGAAAGGCATCGAAGGCGTTAACGATTAGCACGACTAGTCACCCTTGCCGGGGCCGCCGTCCTTGCCCGGACCGCCAGGTTTGTCGTCCTTACCGGGTTTGTCGTCCTTACCGGGNTTGTCNTCCTTACCGGGCTTGTCGTCCTTACCGGGCTTGTCATCCTTGCCGGGTTTGTCATCCTTGCCAGGCTTGTCGTCCTTACCGGGCTTGTCGTCCTTACCGGGCTTGTCGTCCTTACCGGGCTTGTCGTCCTTGCCAGGCTTGTCGTCCTTGCCAGGGTTGTCGTCCTTGCCAGGTTTGTCGTCCTTGCCGGGCCGATCATCCGTGCCGGGCAGGCCAGGCTTGTCGTCCTTACCGGGATTTTCGCCGCGGCTCGGTTGATCCGGACCGTTCACGCTCTTGTCGAGCGGAGCCTTGCCTACCGAAACGGACCGGGAGCTTGCAGCCACTTCCGCAACGAGTGCGACAGGGGCCGGACCAGATACTACTCCTGAAGTCGCCTTACCCATATCCGCAGGCTTACTTACAATCGCTGAAGCGATAAAAGGCAGCGCCGACCCCGTAGGACCGCCGCCGCTCTTCACAGGTTTGCTGGTTGAGCGAAGGTCTGCTTGGCTCCCTTTCTCGACATCGCGAGACGCTGGCGCCTGAATGGTGACGGGCTCTACCTCAACCTGCTCCTTCTCTTCGTTCTGAGCCACAGGACGTGCAGGAGAATCGATCACGATTGACTGATCTCCCGAAATCGACAGGCGATACTTATCGCCAGCTGAAATCATCGCGACGTCGCCGGGCCGAACAAGATCGCGCGCGCCGCCATCAAGCGTAGATACTTCGACGAGTCCTTCGGTGACTTGCAGCGAAGAGCCCTCTGCGCCCACCGTAACCGAAAAGGTTGTGCCCTTCACGACAGCAGCGAGGTAAGGCGTATCAACTTTGAAATGCGGGGTTCCCTTCTTTTCGACACGAAAGATAGCGTTCCCGATTTCTTGGAAGAATTGGGTTATCGAAGAATTCTTGGACTCCTTGGGAATTCGAACACGGCTATTCGAAGCCACAGTCACAAAGTCATTCTGATGAACAAGGACCGCTCGGGCTCTTGCTCCAGTCGCAATCGTGTCGCCTACTTCCACGGTGGCACCGCGCCGTGCAGCGACACGCTTTCCATCCCGATCGACGAACACAGGCCCGCTGACCTCGCTCACCATCCAGCCAGACGACTGCGCAATCGCTTGTGAGCTTGCGCAAATAAGTAGCGCAGCCGTTACACTTCGGGTGAGGGTTTTGATCATGCGTGCGACTCCATTCAATTTGCCAGATGTAACGGAGAGGCTTGGGGCAACGGTTGAGGAACAGGGTTTCTCAGGGATCAAATTTTATGATTTCTAAATCTTTAAGGCGCAGTCCCGCGAGAACTTAATCAGACACTTAGAGGATCCCGTGGGTCGCAATTACCTCGCCATCGCCTCGTTAACATTCAGTTTGCTCGCCGTGCCCTGCTATGGACAGGTCGCGCTCGACCGTGTCGATCCGGGTCGCGCAGAAGAACGCGTGACGAATGAACGTGAAGAAATTCCAACAACAAGCGATCCGCAAATCTTAGAAACTTCCACTGCGTTTCAAACGCAGGATGACGTATTCGTCGGCGCGATCGCTATCGATGGGCTGCACGTCATGGCGCGCGGCGATTTCTCGGATATTGTCGAAAATTACATCGGCCGCACGCTGAGCGGATCCGAATTGACCGAACTAGTCGAGCGGCTCGCAAACCGGGTGAAAGCGAAATTCCCCTTGGCAAGCGTCTATGTCGAGCCACAAAAAATCACTGCTGGTGTGCTTCAGGTCACCATCGACGAAGGCGCAATCGACGAGGTTAGGATCGAGGGGGCGCAAAACCGGTCGGTCGTGGCAGCTCTATCAAAATTAGCATCGGGACAACCGGTCACGGCGGTGGACCTCGAGCGCAGCCTTCTCGTGGCCGGAGATATCGACGGGGTAACCCTGGGCAACGTCCGTGTCATGCGCGAAGAGAATAGAAATATCCTTGTGGTAAACGGCACCTATGAGCGTGTCGGTGGAAGCGTGACATTCGGCAATGACGGATCGAAGCCGCTCGGGCCGCTCGAACTCTACGGACACGTTAGATTCAATGGCCTCTTTGCCCAAGATGACACCTTACAGGTATTTATTCTCGACACAGTGCCTGAGGTCGAAGAGCTTGTTTTTGGTCAGGTACGATACGGCAAACGAGTTAGTCGCGAAGGAACTGAAATCTCGGCCACCGGCTCTTTTTCGCGCAGTGCGCCCGGGGCATATCTCGAACCGTTCAATATTCGTGGAGAGAGTTGGACAGTATCGCTAGGGCTTTTGCATCCAGCGGTCCGGCGACAAAATTCGAGTATCTGGATACGCGCGGACGCTTCCCATCGCCAAATTGAGCAAAGTCGTGACGGAGCTCTCGCGCGCCAGGATCGACTGACCACCGTATCAGCTGGCATCTACGGCTATTCACGTCTCGCCGGCGGATGGTTGCGCGCCAATGCGCAGATTAAGCAGGGCCTGGATCTTTTCGACGCAACGCAGCTCGGAGATCCCTTATCGTCCCGCCAGGATGCCGATGGAACCTTCACGACAGCCACGTTCGATATCGGATGGCGAAAGAATGTGGTCGCCGATTTAGGTATTAATGTTGCGGTCCGCTCACAGTTGGCCTCGCAGCCATTACTCATCTCTGAAGAAACGGGACTTGGGGGTGCTAACTTCGTTCGTGGCTACGACTACAGTGAACGGACCGGCGATCAGGCCCTTCTGGCCTACGGGGAACTGAACTATTCCTGGGACAGTCTTCCGGGACCACTAGCTGAGCTGGAATTCTATGGGTTCGTGGATGGTGGTAAGGCATATAATCTTGATGAGGGCTTCGGCGGTGGAAGCCTCTTTTCTTCAGGGGGCGGCTTTAGAGCTGACATCGGTAAAAGCCTCACGGGCGGATTGGAAGTTGCTGTGCCACTATCGGGCGTGCGCTACGATACGGGAGATAGCTCAGCCCGGGTTCGATTTCAGGTCTCTCAGTCATTCTAAGCTGTTGATAGCCACGAATTCGGGACAAAGATGTGAGCGGTCAAGCCCCCGCAAGGGTTTCGCGAAAACTTCAAAGAGCCATTGAACCTGGTCAGCAATATATGTGCTGTGGGAATCCCAAGGCCGAAGCCGTCGGTGTTTCTCTGCCGGGCTTGATCGACGCGGAAGAACGGTTCCAATAATGATGGGAATTGATCCTCGTCCACCCCAGGGCCTTGATCGATGATGTCTATCGTATAGCCGCTTTTACCGACACGGACCGCAACCTCAGCCGAGCCAGCAAACTGAACGGCATTTTCTATCAGCGCATTGATTGAGCGCTTGAGGGGCTCTTTGAATGTCTTGATGACGATATTCGTCATACCGATCAACGTAACTGCTTCTCCGTAGCGGCTCGTTACGTCCACCAGCAATTCGCCGAGATTGACCTCTTCAGGATCGCTCTGAAGGAGTTGTGCGCCAAGATAGCTTTCGAGGGAATCCAGCAATCGGACCATCTCGTCGACGCTTTGGTCATGTATGCCGACGAGTTCCTTGTCTTCAATCATCCCAGAAATCGTTTTAAGTCTGGATAGCGGAGTGCGAAGATCGTGCCCGATCGCCCGATACGATTTGGTCTGATCACTCAAAATACGATCAATTCGTTCCTGCATCGCGTTCATTGCGTGCGCCAGGTCCCGAAGGTCTCGAGGCCCCATTTCAGCGATCTGGACCTTGCCCCCCTGACCAATTCGCTCGGCCGCATCAGTAAGGCTGCGCAACGGCTTCGCAACCAGATACAAGAGCGCCAGACCGATGGCCAGAAATGCAGCCGTGATCAGTGTAGTGAGAACCATGGCTCGCCAGGCGACTGGCCACATGCTCGTTATGTCCCGCGAGACGAAGTTGAGCCAGGTACCATCGTCCAACTGCAAGGAGCCCTCCAGATCGCGGCTGCTTTTGTCCGACAGAGATGTCGATAGATGGAGGGGCCTTCCGGCCAACGACGGCTCCCATGCTATGATATCTTCGCCGATGCCGGACAGCATTTGATCACCGCTCGAACCTTCCACGTTCGGCGCCGGCGATACGTCAACAGCGAGGTATCGCGTGGTCATGTTTGCCGCCATCTGATCGGGCGCAAGTTTGTGCATTCTCTGCCCCACGACGAGAAGTTCGGCGACGCGCCGTGCATGGTCGTCCTGAAGCGTCTGGCGATCAATAAGTTGATAGAATACGAGACTGCCGGCGAGTTGGATGATGCCAAGAGCCAAAATTACGGCGGCGACATAAACCCCAAATCCGTGAGCCTTAAAGCTGCCTATCGGTGAGCGTTTCAAACCTCTTCATCCATTACAAGCCATTCTGGCTACAGTTGCGAGAGTCCTTCGCAAGCTTTTTAGCGGTGAAGAAAATTATAAGAACACTTGCGCCTTATATTCTGGTGAAAAATTTCTCAGCAAAATAGCACTATGAGCTGAACGTCTGTTCTGCGCTACCTATCTCCGCAAGCCGAGAGTCCGCGGTCGACCTCATTCCAGTCCGTCTGCTCGGCGTTCAATCCCGTAAGCCTTCCAATAAGTCCGCGCTATTACTTACGGTTATGAATTCCCGTGAAGCTCTGCTTACAATCTCTATATTGGAAATGAGGCGACAGGCCATCCACGTTTGAATGCGACCCGGCGTGGTAGAGGAAGCCCCCTTTTTGGTCTGCCGTCTCACCAAACATCCCCTGATTTGCGTATGATAGCTAGTTGGGCTCAGCATCCAACTTATTGACTGAGTTCACTTCGTGTTTATCGCGTTTGCCGCTTAAGCCATAAGGTGATGCGATGAAGAAAAGGCTACAACAGCTCGCCGAGCACGCCCAGCAGGTTGCTGATTGCGCCAATCGCGCCATCGAAAGCTCGTCTGCGGCGACAGAGATGAATGCGCTCAATGATGCCATGATGGCCTACCGGAGCGCCGCAGTCTTTTATCTAACCCATCCCTCAATTGCCGACTACGTCCGTGCAGATGCCAGAAAACACAGTCCGGAAACACGTGAGGCGATTGAAAGGATCGCCGATCTGATCGACAGGCTCAATGAGCCTGATTAATCGTCGCTAATTGGCGGTCCGCTTACACTTTTTAGTGATCACGGGATTTGCGCTGAGGTCGGATACTGCTCCTTGGAAAATGAATTGCTAACCAAAAAAAAGCCCCACCGAGAGGTGGGGTTTTCAAGGAGAAGGCGTGGAAAAATCCAAGCCCTCCGGGTCGCAGGAAAGACAATACGCCATCCGGATGGTAAGCATTGTAACGTCGCGACATATGGGAATGTGTATCACATTGGGGCTCATTCTTGTGTAGTTGAACGGGTGACCTCCATATCTCAATGGACCGGGATTCAGATCACGGTCCATCAACTTGGTGTCGATGTGAGATATGCTCTGCTGCGGGCGAACGGGGCGAAGGGCTGCTTCGCGCCCCAATTTCGGTCATTGAGGGCGGTGTCCGAGATGCCCGAAAGCGGACATTTGCCGATTGCGGGCGCTATTCGATGGCTAGTGAATAGCTCGGATACAGTCGAACGGCCCGCACCGGAGTTGTTCTTCTATCGCCATGGCGGGCGTAGAACATGATGAGAACGATTCGGGAAGTTGCTCTGATGATATTGGGATGCTTCAGCTAGGTCGGCGTTTCTTCACGATCCGGATATTCTCCCGGGTTCGCTGTACCTTGGTTTTTCAGAGCCTGGCTGTTTTCTTCCGATAACTCTGAGTTCGACGTGCGAGGGTCTTTGTCAGATGATTGCTCTTTGGCTCCACCTTCATCCAGACGTTTGTGATCGTCTTCCATCATGGGTGCTCTCCGGAATGCTGTGTTTGCACAAGGGGGGCCACGATTGGCCCGCCACTACGCTATTAAACATTAGCGGCGGTGCCTACTGGCTGCTCCTGTCGATGGCTCGGAGCCTCGCGAGAGATCTTTTCCACCCGGCGTATGGCCGCTTCGCTGAATCTGGCCTTGATCTTCGTCAAGACGGCCGTCTCGATGGTCGGCTTCGCGAAGGCGCGTCTGCTTGGGTTCTCCTGGAAAGTCGTCGATGTTTTTCAGATCATCATTCGCATTATCGTTTTTGCGCTCACCCATGTTTATTCCTTTCTTAAAAACCCCATCTGCCTGGGGTCTTGAAGAAGCGTGTGAACGACATCGATTGTTCCGGTGAGCGCAATAACTTCGCGGCGCCGGCCCATTCCTCGCCTTGGCGCTGCTGGCGGGCGGCGAAGCCGCGCGTCCATGAAGCAGTCGATCACCTTGCCGCTCGTGGATACGTAGCATCAAGCTGGAAGGGAAAGAGCTTGTCAGAGCGCCGCGGGCCATACCGGATTAGTCGCGGTCAGGATTACGTAACTACGCCAAAGAACTGGACACAGCGGCGACGCTTTGGAACGCCTCATTTTTCCTCGATCACTCGCTCCACAGCAAGACCTGCGGTCAGACCATGAACCAAGGTCGAAACGACGATCGTAAAGGCAATGGTCGCCCACAGCGCTCCCTCGTTGACAAGCTCGACATGGTGCCCGGCATAGGCGAGGTAGTAGATGGATCCGATCCCCCGCACGCCGTAGAATGCCATTACCGCGCGTGCGCGGCATCGCAGACCAAGTCCCGAGAGCGCGAACCACGCGGCAACTGGTCTGACGACAAAGATCAGAGCGACCGCGACGATCACCTCCGGCCATCCGAGATATGGCCATAGGCTCGGCAGTGCTGCGCCCAGCGCTACGAGTAATAGAGCGGTAAGCGTGTGTTCGATTGATTGGGAGAAATCGTGCAATCGCTGGTGAAAGTCGTTCTCGGATTCTTCCCGCCGTAATACCAGGCCAGCAACAAATGCTGCAATGAAGCCGTATCCCTCGATCAGTTCGGTCAGCCCATAGGCAAGGATCACGCCAGCGAAGGCTACGACGCCTGTCTGGGTTTTCGAAAGGGCATTTCCTTCGGGCCAGTCAAACAGCGACTTGCCCAACAGCCAGCCCACAGCAGCACCACCCGCTGCACCGACGATCACGCGATAGAATACGTCCCGCAACGCCCACTCGATGAACAGACCGACGCTCAACGCGCCCGCGGTTGCGATCAATATCCCCAGATGGACGAATGGGAATGCCAGCCCGTCGTTGAGACCTGCTTCAGTCGTTAGCGCGAATTGAACCTGATGCTCACCGCCCTCTGTCGGGCGACCAACCTGCACTTCACCTGCAAGGACCGGATCGGTGGGCGACAACACTGCTCCGAGCAAAAGCGCCCCTGCCAGGGTCATGCCAGCGGCCTGCCATCCCACCAGTGCGAGTGCCAGGATCGTGAGCGGCATGGCGATCACAAGCAGCCGGAACGTTGGCTTCCACAAATCTCGACCGACAAGCCGGTCAATTCGCAGACCAGTCCCGAACAGACCGAGGATGACGCAAATCTCGGCTGCCTTCTCCCAAATTTGCGGAGACTCCACGGGATTGATGGCGTCAGGCATGCCAGGCACCCATGCGAACGCGGCAAATCCGCCAAGGACGAGAAGAGCCGAAGCGGCAGGTTCGCGGCCAGAAATAAAACGTGGCGACCAGTAGGAGACGATGATCGCCAAGCCAGCCGTGGCGAGCAACACGTGATAGGGATCGAAGCCGAACATGATACCCTCACTTGCTCTGGACGGGTGGAGCACCTCCCCCGTTCAACGGTAATGGGCTTTCCGGAAGGGCAAAGCAAACGAGGGGGTAAAATATTGCGTTAGTGGGGCGTCGCGTTGAACTGATCCAAGGCTTAACGTGCTTCGTTGCCCATGCACTCACCCAGTCGAACGGACCGTTCCGGTATCCATGTTTCGTTGAAGCGGATGGCGTTCTTCCGAAACAGGGTAATCACTGTCGATCCAAGTAAAAACCGTCCCATCTCCTCGCCCTTCCGCAGGCGTATGGATTGGTCGCTGTATGTCCATCTATTTTGCAATCCGGTACGTTTGGGATTGACGATGCCATGCCACACAGTCGCCATGCTGCCGACTATCGTCGCCCCGACAAGCACCATCACAAAAGGCCCATGCTCTTCGGAGTGAAATTCGCAAATCACCCGTTCATTACGCGCAAAGAGCCCCGGCACGGAACGAGCTGTCGCCGGATTGACGGAAAACAGACTGCCTGGGACGTAAACCATTTGGACCAGAGTGCCGGTGCAAGGCATGTGTATGCGGTGATAATCGCGCGGAGAAAGGTACAGGTTGGCGAAGCAACCGTGGTGAAACTGGTCAGCGAGCACGGCATCGCCGCCCAGCAGTTCCGTCACTGTATATCTGTGACCTTTGGCCTGGATGATGTGGGCATCGTCAATGGCACCGAGTTTGCTGATAGCGCCATCGACTGGCGAGACGAAGTCCGCATCTGCCAGGGGTCGGCTCCCGGGCTTCAGTGCCCGGGTGAAGAAGTCGTTGAAGCTCGCGTAGCTCGCGACATCCGGGGCCAAGGCCTCCTCCATGTTCACGCCGTATTTCTTGACGAACCATCGGATAAGTCTCGTCGTGTGCGACCCGGCAGTCGCCCGGGCGACGCGACCAGCGAACTCGGTGACGATGCGCTTGGGAATGAGATATTGCATGAAGACATTGTTGCGTTGCGTCATACCAAACCTCCTTTAGCCCCAAATCTCTTCCTACGGTCATTGACCGGATATACGGTCGGTGACGATTGTCGTGGTCTGTCTTTCTTCAAGAGTGCTGGCCGAGGGCCCAAAACTCCACCCTGCACCCCGCCACCGAAATTTACCAATGCTAGGCGGGAAGATCGGCCGTGCGGGGCTCACGGATCGGGCATCCGTTCACGCGCTCGCGGAATTTGGCTGAATGCTCATAGGGCGATTTGCGTGCCCGGTTGATAGATCCCAGGGGGCGATGGGAGACGACGCCGTTCCAGGGTGCGAAGCGCATTGCATCATCGACTGCGGCTGCGCGCTGGTCATTCCATCCGGTCTGAGCGCCAGCGGTAATCCGCGCCACGGTCTGGAACGGAAACCTCTCTTCGTCCCATATCACCGTTGCATCCTCGATCGGCTGAGCGTCGCGATCGCGCAGCAACTGAACGCGCAGTTCCCATTCTGCCGGACCGGTACGCATCACTGCGTCGATTTCCTCACGCAAGGCATTCGGCCTTCCTTTTGCATCTATTTCCGTTCCGCTCAGCGCGGTCAGGTTCGAGGACACCGGCACGACCTGAAACTTCGCGACATAGTTGCCGTAGCGATAGGGTGTTTGCGAATAAAAGGTTTCTCCCAAGGGATGCACGTTAGGCGCTCCCCCCAGTGTCTGTATCGTTGCCGATCCGCCGACCGTTGCTTCTAAAGCCTTCTCGATCCCGCGCAGAGTTGCCGAGAGCAACTTCTTTGCCCACTCTGCCCGGTCGGTCGTGGCGGCAAGCAGCTTCAGCGTATTTGCGAAATCATCGGCCGAGCTTGCACTGAATGCTGGCCCATTGATCATGACGAAGTCCTGCGCTTTGCTGTCATAGGCGCTGGACAGTCGCTCCCCTTCGACGCTCAGGACCTTGAGCGCGAGCCCACGCGGGACCGAGACGCTGTCGTCGAGAACATCACCGGGATTGGTGGAAAATCGCAGGATCGCATCGTGCCTTCCCGGCAGGGCGAAAATGCCTTGGGCCAGTTCGTCGGGCAGGTTTGCCGGTATCGTCAGGCTCGCCTCGAGTATGCCATGGCTCTTGGCATGGACCGCCCTGTAGGCATGGTTTTCATCCTCGGCGACAGTCTCGAGAATGGTATGCATGCTCTCGTTGATCTTCGCGATCGCCTCATCCTCATGGGGAGAGATAATTTCCAGATCGTCACTGTAGGGAATTGGGCTGCTCATCATCGCCGCTCTTTGTTGCCTAACGTATATCGTCAAAACGAGCGATACGGGAAACGGGATCCGAACTCATCGGAAATAAGGCTGGGAACTGGCCCCCGGTGAATGCGCACACGGCGGCATGGGCCAATTGCGTTCAGAGCCCGCCCGTGCTGCTGCGCTTTAGATGATGCGGTTCAGCTACGAGGAAGAAAAGCGGGGTTACGACCAAGCTGCGGATAAAGGGTATAGAGCAATGAGCCATGTCAGACAGGCGACGATGATCTTGCGGCTATTCGCTGCAATGGCCAACGCGGTGACCGGGAAGAAAGACCAGCTAAGGATTGCGTTTCGCAGGTTGAATTCTGGCAAGAGATCGAGCGCATAGGTGGCTGCATAGAGCGCTGCATTAGCAAATAATATTCCGCTGAGGACCTTGCGACGGTGCTGGACGAAATGCGCATCGAGATCGCGCCATTCTTCCGGATCATTGGGAAAAATCAAGGATACCGACACGTAATAGACGGCCGTCACCACGAAACCGCCAAACATGACCGCCCAGCTGAGATCGAGCCGGTCGCGAAAGGCCCAGCCGTACATCCAGTAGGTCACGACATCGCACGATACAAAAACCCCGAGTAGGGCGGTGGACCAGCCGATCCGGACCTTGTTGCTTGCCTTGATCGCTTTGGACAGTCCGCCAAGGCCTTCAGCCAGCGCTAGGCCAAGCAGGAGGCCAAAAAGCGAAAAGATGAACTCGAAACCTGTCACATAGCCCCCCGATACTTTTCCTAGCGCTATGCGGCAGCTTTCCATGCGGGCAAGGCGTCGGTGAGCGACTAAGAACCGCCTTCGATGGCTACGTCAAATGTAAACTCAATCGCTTGGCGGGTCCGCCCACGCAGGCGCGGGCGGACCGGATGCATTCGGGCCTATCCGCATTCATAGCGAGGTAATCCTCATTGTCGAAATACTTGGCTTCTCGACTGACTTATCGCGGCTGAGGGCGGCAGATCATCCGGCGTTACTGCGACCCGGGGCTGACATAAGTCTGAAAGGGTGGGCTGCCGTTCCACTTTAGCGATGGTTGGTTACGAGCGGGTGCGTAAGCTGCTTTTTAAAATGGCAGACCAGCCTCCCCCCGTTGCTGTGCTTCTCTTCGTGGCTGAACTTGGAAATCCAGCGGCACTAAAGCGCATGTCCGCACGTTGACGGGAAATGAGCAAGACCCTTGAGGATCTCCAACGCGAAATGGAAATCGCGGCCAGCGATCTCGATTTCGAGAAAGCGCGGCAAATTCGTGACCGCATCGGTCTCTTGCGAGGCGGAGCAGAAGCCACAGATGCTGAAGCCGCCGATACGTCGGGGCTGGCTCGCCAGCAGCCAGGTACGATGGGACTGGGCACGAGCCGGCAGCGCCCTGTTCTGCCGCCAGACTGGAAGCCCCCGAAGAAGCCTGATCTCATGACGTCCGGACAAAAGCGGAAGTGACGGACAAGATTGCAAGGTCTGCAGTCCTGGCAATCTTGGGAGAAAGAGAGGCGGACGCGACAATATGCCCTAGCGAGGTCGCACGAAGGATAGCTTCGCACAGCAAGAACGGCTGGCGCGCGGCGATGCCGCGCGTCCATGAAGCAGTCGATCACCTTGCCGCTCACGAATGNGTAGCATTAAGCTGGAAGGGAAAGAGCTTGTCAGAGCGCCGCGGGCCATACCGGATAAGTCGCGGTCAGGATTACGTAACTACGCCAAAGAACTGGACACAGCGGCGACGCTTTGGAACGCCTCATTTTTCCTCGATCACTCGCTCCACAGCAAGACCTGCGGTCAGACCATGAACCAAGGTCGA